>Ga0123340_1003205_pt1 | contig 15244 bp, 9 predicted proteins | sample SirMexnodulemix_FD_89961 | JGI IMG/M metagenome (GOLD analysis project Ga0123340, IMG submission 89961) | Root nodule microbial communities of legume samples collected from Mexico - Siratro Mexico nodule mix | ecosystem: Host-associated > Plants > Roots > Nodule | place: Mexico: Nepantla... | reverse complement strand
GGATAAAAGGGGTGGTGGAGGGTATAATTGGATATGGAATATTTCAAAAAGGGTTAAATGGTAAATTTGCCTAGAGTATGGAGGTGCAGGAAGATGATATGGAGGTGCAGGAAGAAGCAGTCAATATCCATGCATGGGTTATTTTTAAAGCACTGAACGGCCCATCTTGCGACGAGTGCTTCTTCCTGCACCTCCGTGTTTTTCTTTCAGCATTTTCATAATTCAAAAAAACTTAAAATATTCTAAATTTTGTATTCTGGATTATATAATATAAAATACATTCTTTTTATTCTAGATTGTATAGTATATTTATATTGTAAATTACATATTTTAGAATAAAAAAATTAATGCAAAAAGAGTTTGAAATGATCATGATAAAAAAAAAAACTTAAAATTATTTTTAGGATTTCAAATTCGTCAAAAAAAACTAGAAATCATTATTCATCACCAAAAATACAAAAAAAAAAATAGAGATCATTAGTAAGGAAGTTCTCAATTCCTTAGATCATGTCTCATATCTCGGTCCTTAGACCATGTCTCATATCTCGGTCAAGCAAGAAACAAAATTCATTTGCTTTATCCATCACTCAGACAAAATACATGTCAACTACAAGGTGTTGCTTTCAACTTTTATATGTTAAGTATCAATTTGAAGATTACTTTAGTTATTAAAATAATATATTTGTATATTGTGATAATAGAAATACAATTAATTCATCTAAGAACTCAATCCAACATTCAAAAACTAAGCATATAGAAGTGAGATATCACTTTCTTCTTGATTATGTTTAAAAAATGCTTTTGATTTACAATTTGTTAAGATAGATCTTCAATGGGCTAATATTTTCACCAAAGTGTTTCATATTGAAAGATTTAATTTTATTAAAACAAATTTAAGCTTAGTAGAATTTGCAGACTATTAATTGGTCAAAACATGTTATCGTTTGTGTAGTACTAGATGTTTCTATTGTTTGTGTAGTACTAGATGTTTATGTGAGAATGTGCAGATAAAACATAAGTTTTCTCTAATTGAAGTTCACATTTTTCAAAGATGTTAGTGATCATTAAATGATCTACCAGCAAATCAAAACAGATGTCCATAAGTTTCTGTTGACAATTGGAAACAATGGATCACCCTTTCACCAAATCTTCCTTTTGGGGCTCCATTCAGCTTGACTAAGATAATTGCCTTATTCACTATCAAGCAGACGAAGCATCAGTCCGTTCCTTGGATTGTTCCCATCAATTCTAAAAATATATCATAAAATGAAGATTTTAATGAATGGGAAGAATATGAAGATGTGTGCACCATCCAGATGATGACACGTCAAATGTATTAAGAGAGGCTCCGACAATAATGAGTCCTCCATAAGAACCAACATCATCTGAAAAGTAATTGTTTTACTTTTGCCTTGGTGCATTGTTGTGTCACTTCTTCCGCCTCTACAAGTTTGCAGTAGATCGTTCCCAAACATATCCATCCTTCCATCTTTATAAGGGGCAAAGAGGTTTTGTCAAATGAAGACAAAACGAAGAACATTATCAATTGAACAATGAGTCTTTATGTCGGCCAACACTCAATATTTTGTGTTCTCCCATGAAGAAAGACCCTGATCTTTAAATATCTCATGACTTGCGTCTGTTTGACAGATTCAAGTTTTGTGTAGACTAAACAAGTGGTCTTGAACCAGAAGAGAAACCTCTTCAATATGCCAACATCTTTTCGTTCATACCTTTTGTTGACATAAATATGCACAATGTAGACAAAATATTGTTCTCTTCTACTTACAACAAAGACTTTTATAGTTATGCTACCCACTTGTTGTATGGTGTTATACTCACAAGGCACCACCCCTTTGTTGATGATGCTTAAAAAGGGAGAGAGCTAAGAGGAAAAAGGTATTAAGAAGAGAAAATAGATGAAGACAAAGCAAGGCGAATCCATGCTTAAAAAAATATGAAGGGATCATAAGAACAATTCTCCTTATAAGGTGGAGCCTCAAAGAATAAGAAAGCATAGTTATCTAAGAGAATCCTTTAATCAGAGAAAAGAACAAGAAACACATAAGCTAAGGGAAGCAACCCACAAGCATTGATTGTTGACCAAGTACTAAACTGATTATATATGTTTGTCAACAAAAATTAAAGACCAACCAGATCAATCCATCTTATTGTGATATTTTTATCTTATGTCATAATTTGCTCATGTTCACATGTATTGTTTTAAGTACCATAAAAAAGGGAGTGATTATTAGAGCAAAAAATACAACACCCTAAATATTTTGGTTATGTTCTTAAATACAACAAGTCGAGAGCTTGTAAAACATGAAACAGTTGTGTCTGACACATGCTGATCAAATCACAAATGTATATGTTGTCTAAAACTGATAAGAGCACAAATGCATATGCTTTGTCTAACAAACGATAAAACAAAGTTCTATTTTGTTTGATAAGTTAATGGAAGATTATTTTGATGATAAGTGCACACTGGGACTTCAAGCTAACACACACGAATATTCCAAAGTTTAAGTCCGAATAAATAGAGAATGTCTTCGACATTTGTCTCAGGAAGATCTGTGCCAAGCAATAATGCTTAAAAAAATCTTAATCTTAAGATATGAGATAAAGTTGCAATGACTGCCAACCTCTCTAAGACACCTAGTTTCAACTCTAACTCAATTGTTTATCTTGTACGATGTGAAATTTTAACCATCATTTGGTGTAAAAGGATATTTTATTGAGGAAGATAAGTGTGAAGAGGATAAGAGAATTTAATTCTCCATATCATGCATTTAATATTTGTTAATGTAAAAGCCTATCAAACGATAAGAATAGAAGAAAGAAGACAATGAATTGAGTTCAAAGCTACTCAACAACCATAAAAGGAAATGCAACAAATACTTTTAAAAAGCTTATAAGAAGATATGTTTTGAAGAAAAGAACAATAAAGTGTGTCATATTTTGCAAGTGTTGAAACTTTATTAAATTTTTTTGTGTCCTAAAGTTTCGTAAAAACACTAATTCCGCCAACTAATATATAATGCTTAAACCTTATATAAGTCGAAAGATACTATCATCTCTAGTGAGTGAAAACCATTGGTTTGTTGATCACTCAAACTTTGTAATCGTGCTAAGCCAAGAGTAACTAGTGTCAAGAATATTTAGTGTTAGGAGTAACTAGTGTCAATGATACTTAGTGTTGACTTAAGAGTGACTTGTGTCAAGAATACTCAATGTTGAACCACGAGTGACTAGTGTCAAGAATCCTTAGTGTTAGTCAGGAGTGACTTAATTAAAGAATAATCATTTGTACTTTGTAGGAGTATACTACTTAATGGAACTTGACTAGTTGGTCAAGAACTAGATGTAGTTTATGTGATCAAATGAACCGGTATGAAAATATTGAGTGTATTTTGTTTTCTTTGATCTCCTACATTTCATCTTATACAACTATTCCACTAACTAAAGAAGGAAAGAAAAATCAAAGTTAATCATACAAAAATCTTAAAATTTGTTTCATATTCACATTTATATCGTCTAATGACATTTGCACAAACAATATCAGCAAAAAATTGCAAATTTTTAAAACATAATTTAACCCTTCCTTACTTTCTTATTTCTTGTTTTTCATATTTATCGTCGTAACCCTTTTGGACAATTAAAAACTTGAATCCATAATAATGTGAATGTAAATTTATTAAAAACATAGATGGAGAACTTTTAAATAGTGATTTATTTTTATAGAGAAATTCAGATTTTTTTTTAATAACAAAATATTTTGTTTGGGTACTAAATTAAAATAAATAAAAAAAACTTAAAAAAATTTGTGAAAGTAATTTGATTATTTAAATTACATAGTTTCAATTTTTTTTCTAACAATAACTCTAAACTTTTCATATATTATTTTATCTCTCTCTTTTCTCTTTATACTTTTTTATTGGATCGGTCGATGCGTTCTAGTTTGATTTTAGTTGAAAAATCATTGATTTGATAAGAAGCCATCATTGACTCAAATAAGGCTAAGAAATTATTAACTCAACATGATTCTTTTCACTTATTTTGACATGAGTTTGTTTTAGGTGAAAGTTAAGCATGATTATCTTTTAGTTAACATTGCCTAGATCTTTTTTATATAGATTAGTGTAATTCTTTTTCTGACATTTGTTAAGGTTTTCTTTGTCAACATCAATGGTGTCAAACACATTTTTTTCCTTAATATTAATTGAGATTATTTTCACATGGTTGTTTTTTTTTTCCAAAGTTATTTCTTAATTAACGTTGGTTAGAGTTTTCTAGATCAATAGTTAGAATCTTTTTAATTGACAACAATAGAATTATTTTTCAACCAATATATAATTAAGATTTTTTCAATTAATGTTTATTGTGATTATTTTTCCATTGACATTATTCTTTTGTTGATACAAATCAAGGTTATTTCTCATTCAATATTAGTTAAGCTCTTCTTAATCGACATCAATAATATTATATTTGTTTATCACTATATATTAGATATATATATATTTTCTATTTTACATGTTAGTCCATAATTTTTTTCTAATGTCAAATAAGAAAAAATTGACTAATATTAACTATTATTGTTTTTGCCAATATCAGTCAGATAATTTTTTTAATCTGCATCGAGTTAATAAACAATTTTGACTAATAACCTATAACCTTGAATAAGTAAATATGATCAATGCTAATTAAAATAATTAGAATACCAACTAAAAAAACATTAACTAATGTGAATCATGGAAAGTCCTTATCAACGTAAATGTTTATATTTAATGATAATTAACTATTTTAAAAAAATAAAAAAAATGAAATCCAATAAATTTAAAGTAACTATTTCAAAAGTGAAATAATTTAAAGTAAACCAATTTAAAATGAAAATAATCCAAATTCACGGCAGTAATTCTAACAGTTATAAATTTGTTTAACCAAACACATTGTAAAAAAAGGTAAATGTTTATTTTAAAATTAGAGATGAGATTAAGTTGCAATATTTCTATTTTATAACAATTACCTTACAAATTATGACGATAAACTCTTATTTATTTCATCATTTCCTATGTATAAAAGAATAAAATAAAATATTTTTTTATTAGACCGGTCTTGTAAGACTGAAGAACAAGAACACTATTAATCTCGTTTTCTAAGAAAGTAGTATGTAAATCCTAATAAATATTTGTCAAACCTGATTCACATAGCATATACGCGTATGTTTACATAAAATTCAAACATGTGTTCTTCAGAAAATAAATTTAATAACAGTTATGCATTGTTTAGCATGCAAACTAACCCTAATCCAGTATCCTGTTGGAAGACTTGTGAAAGTCAAGTTGGCTTGGGGCACTAACATCCTTCTCCTAAACACGCGTTTTCTACGAGAAAATTCTACATAGTAAGACAGGGACGTGTTCATAATCTTAATTAATCAATTTTGTTTATAATCTGAAAGTGTAGTTTTGTTTCCAGATTGAAATGCTATAGTTGACCTTGACCTAATGAAGCATTTCCATGAACTTTATCAAAATCATGAACGTGGCTGAAAAGAAAACAACTCATGCAAAGATCACAGTGAGAAGAAGTAACTTTTGTTTACCACATTGACATGCATATTGGAAGATACAACCACAGAACTAGTGCAACCTTACCTTGTTCAAACACCACTATGCTAGGTGTTAGACCATCATCATGTTCATGTCCACCCAGAATGGTTAAAATTTCAGCTGACCCTTCTTCTTCTTCTTCTTCCTCTTTCTCTTCTAAAAGACACGATGTTTTCATCAGTTTTAGAGGTGAGGACACGCGCAACAGCTTTACAAGCCATCTCTATGCAGCCTTTCAGAACAGCAAGATCCAAGCCTTCATAGATAACAGGCTGCACAAAGGGGATGAGATCTCTCCCTCTATTTTTGAAGCCATCAAACGCTCTAACCTATCACTGGTTGTTCTCTCCAAGTACTATGCTTCCTCCACGTGGTGCTTGCGTGAACTTGCCAAAATACTTGAACTCAGGAAACGTGGAGGACACACTGTGATACCTGTTTTCTATAAGATTGACCCTTCCCATGTAAGGAAGCAGACAGGAACTTACGGCATGGCGTTTCAGAAACATGAAAGAGATGTTACACAAAACCTGGCCATGTTGCAGAAATGGAAAGCTGCTCTCACTGAAGTGGCTGATATAGCAGGGTGGGAACTAAAGAATTTTAGGTAACATACTCTTGTTTTCTTTCTTGAAAGATAGTGATTATGTTTATATATTTAGAGTTTTCTATGCTAACTAGATAAATCAAGAAGTGTAGGACAAATAGTGGAAGAGAGTTTTTCAGTTACAATGATTAAGTCCTTAAATTTTTCAAAAGGTAGTGTTGGATAGTCAAATCAATATTATGTGAAGATGAATTACATCTTTTCACTTCTGAAAATACTGTAAAGCACTTGTTTATTTACTTTAACGTAAGTAAATATGTGATTACATTTTGTTTCATGTTGTGATGCACATGTCACCTTACATATATTCTTTCTATGCATATTAGGACGGAGTATGAACTCATCGAGGAAATTGTCAAAGACGTTATGCAAAAACTAAACCATATGTATCCCACTGAAGTAAAAGGAACACTTGTTGGAATTGATCAAAATCTTGGTCCTATTGAATCATTATTAAGAATAAGGTCAAAAGAAGTTCGCGTAATTGGAATTTGGGGTATGGGGGGATTAGGTAAGACAACCATTGCGGGCGCTTTATTTGCCAAGTTATCATCTCAATTTGAAGCTAGTTGCTTCTTGGCAAATGTAATGGAAGAACATGAAAAGCAAGGACTTGATAATTTACGCAATAAACTTCTTTCTGAGTTGTTAGAAGATGTGAATCCCCACACAAGCACTTCCAAAGTGAGATCTACGTTTGTTATGAAGAGGCTTAGACAAAAGAAGGTTTTGATAGTGCTGGATGATGTGGACGATCCAAAGAAACTGGAATATCTTGTTGCGCAACATGATTGCTTGGGATCTGGTAGTAGAGTCATTGTCACTACAAGAGACAAGCATGTCCTTAGCAGAGGGGTAGATGCAATCTATGAGGTTAAGGGATTGTCCCTTCACCATGCTGTTAGGCTTTTTAGTTTAAATGCCTTCGGGAAAACTTATCCTGAAAGGGGCTTTGAAATGCTATCTAAACAGGCGGTTGATCATGCGAATGGAAATCCTTTGGCTTTGAAAGTTTTAGGTTCAGTTCTCCATTCCAGAAATGAGCAGCAATGGGACAATGCTTTGAGAAAATTCAAGAAGGTTCCTAATGCGGAAATTCAGAATGTCTTGAGATGGAGTTATGATGGATTAGATTATGAACAAAAAAACATGTTCCTGGACATTGCATGCTTTTTCCGAGGAGAAAATAAAGAAAATGTCATAAGGCTACTCGATATTTGTGGTTTCTATGCACATATTGGTATAAAAATGCTTCTAGAGAAAGGTCTCATAACATTTTCTGATGACGGTAACGTGTGTATGCATGAATTGATACAAGAAATGGGTTGGGAAATTGTTCATCAGGAATCTATCAAAGATCCTGGAAGGCGTAGCCGATTGTGGGATCTTGAAGAAGTCTATGATGTATTGAAAAATAACAGGGTAAGAAAGATAAACACACTTCCCTTTTTGAAAAATGCTGCAAATCTGGTTAGGTGTGATACATTTTATTACCTAACATTGTAATTTTTGTTTGTCAGGGAACTGAAGCAGTTGAAGGCATAATCTTAGATGTGTCTCAAATAAGAGTCCTGCTACTGAGCTATGAGAGTTTCTCAAGGATGGTAAATATGAGATTTCTCAAATTCTATATGGGGAAGGGTAGGAAATGCAATTTGCACCTTCCTTCAGGTCTAGAATCCTTGCCTAATAAATTGATGTACCTACAATGGGATGGATACCCTTTCAAGTCTCTGCCATCAACTTTTTGTCCTGACAACCTTGTTGTGCTCTCCATGATGGAAAGCCACGTTGAGAAACTTTGGGATGGAATCAAGGTAATTTATTTCACTTTACAACAGGTCAAGTTGCATGATTGTGCTATTAAAGCCCTTTCTTTGTCTCTTTGTTGGTGCAGAGTCTTCCAAGCTTGAAAGAGATTAACCTACATGCCAGCAAAAATTTAACTAAGCTCCCAGATTTATCTCAGGCACCAAATCTTGAAACTATAGATGTTTCTAATTGCACTAGTCTGCTTCATGTTCCCTTATCCATCCAATATGTCAAGAAGCTTCTTCTGTTTAACTTGGAATCCTGCAAGAGTCTTAAGAGTCTTCCAAGAAACATTCACTTATCTTCTCTTGAAATGTTCATTCTGAGACGCTGTTCTAGTCTTGATGAGTTTACATTGACTTCAGAGAACATGACACGCCTAGACTTGAGAGAAACAGCAATAGCAGATTTCCCAGAATCTGTTTGGCAGCATCTGAACAAGCTTGTTTACTTGAATCTGGAATCCTGCAACAAACTCAAGAGTCTTATAAGCAAGATTCACTTAAAATATCTTCAAAGACTCAATATGAGAGATTGTTCAATTCTTGAAGAGTTTTCTGTGACTTCGGAAAACATGGAATACTTGAATTTGAGAGGCACATCAATAAAAGAATTGCCAACATCTCTTTGGCGCAATAACAAGCTTTATACTTTGGTTCTTCATTCCTGTAAAAAACTGGTGAATTTTCCTGAAAGACCAAAACTTGAGGATTTACCTCCCGAATCCTCATCTGAAAGGCCAAATATGGATGAACAATGGACTTTGTCATCCCTAGCAGATTTATCACTAAAAGGAAGCACTGTTGAGAATCTACCTGCAAGCATCAAGGATCTTCCTGGTCTAAAAAAACTTACCTTGACTGAGTGCAAGAAGCTGCGGTCCTTACCAAGCCTTCCACCATCCTTAGAAGACTTATCCTTAGATGAAAGTAATATTGTGTGTTTACCTGTAAGTATCAAAGATCTTTCTCATTTGAGAAAACTTGCCCTAATTAACCACAAGAAGCTTTTGTCTCCACAGGATCTTCCACCATCTTTGAAAGCTCCATTACTGAATGAAAGTAAAGTCGATCCACATGTTGTGAGCATGAAAGGTCTTTCTCAACTACAGAAGTTTCCTCAGGTTAAGTGGAAAAGGTTTCATTCTCTACCAGAGCTTCCACCCTTCTTGGAAGAATTTTCACTAAGTGAAAGCAATATCGAGTGCATACCTGAAAGCATTAAATATCTTTCACATCTGAGGAAACTAGCCTTAACAAAGTGCACGAGGCTTCAGTATTTACCAGAGCTTCCGCAAACTTTGGAAGATTTGTTTGTAAGTGGATGTGGTATTGAAAGCTTGCCAATAAGCATCAAGTATCTAGTTCATTTGCGAAAGATCACCTTAATTGAGTGCAAGAAGCTCAAGGTTCTACCAGAGCTCCCGCAATGCCTGCAATCATTGTGTGTAGCTGACTGCAGATCACTTACGATTGTTCAAAGTACAAAGAATATCTTAATAGAAGATAGATATACATTCTTCTATAATTGCATAAAGTTAGACCAAAAGTCTCGCAACAATATCATTGCAGATGCACCCTTTGAGGCAGCATTTACTTCTTTGAAAGAAAGGACACCTCTTGGTCCTCTTATTTCTATTTGTTTGCCAGGAACTGAAATCCCAGACTGGTTCAGCTACCAATCAACAAATTCTTCACTGGACATGGAAATTCCTCCAGAGTGGTTCGTTGACTCGAAGTTCTCAGGCTTTGCTCTGTGCCTTGTGATTGGTGGTTTCCAACAGAACAGTCATGAAGGGTATGATCCAGATATCAATTGTTATCACTTTGTAAAATCTGCCTCCTACTCTGGCCCGAGTGTTCCCTTTCTTGGTCATTGCACAACTGTAATGCAGGTGCCAAGAGGTTTTAATTCAGATCATATATTTATATGCTACTATCCCACTTTTAATGCCTCCATACTGCAAGATTTCAAGGATTTAAGCTTGTACTATGATGCGAATAACTTAAGACTCAGAGTAATCTTTAAATTTAAGGGTCCATCTCAACGGTTGGACATTGTTAAGAAGTGCGGGGTCAGACCTCTTTTGATCGCAAATAGTGAAAAGCTTCACGTAGAAAGTGAACTGCAACCTGAATAGAAAGGAGTATCCAAGTGAAACTAGGATTTTGAAGAAATGTATTAGCTGAGAAGAGAAAGAACCACGGGGACAACCTCAAGCAAAGCAAAGGTTTTAGTGGTGGCTGAGAAAGAGGGTACATCCTGAAGCCATAGGTAGGTACTCTAAAATCTGCTTTAAACCTTATTTCATGCATCCATCAGTACCGTACAGTTTCCATCTGATAGCTAACATTGCAACTCCTGATATAAGGGAAGAAAAAATAAATAAAAGTACCACTTTAAAAATTTTCTAATTGGTATCATCATTCGTAATGTTGTCACTAATGAAATGAATGATATCATGAATTATGACGACCTGATAACATCATTATCATAAAAAAAAATTAAAAAACTACCTATTTTTGACGAGTTAATTATTGTTTCAAAAATTGTCTAACAAAAAAGCTCTCAGAAACTGTCAAGTAGTTATTACTTCAGATTAAACTGAACAAAAGTCCATTAGTTTTAGAACATTTTATATGCCAAATGTAAAGCTGAATGAACAGGTAATTTTTCAGGAGAACTTTCAGTATTCCAGTGACTCCAGTAACCTGGTCTCATTCCTTGCAGAGGTCCAAAACGGTTAGTCTGTTACGAATCAATGTCTTCAGATGTACAAGGATAGATATTTTTTTTCGTTCCTAATGAGGCAAAAATATTTTCTATTTCCTTTCAAAAAGATGGAATCTTCAGTGCATTCAATTTTACAGAAATGAACAGGCTGACATTTTGAAGGAGAATAGATAAATATGAAGGACATGAAAAATTACTGAACGCATAATCATGGTTTTAGCGCAAATGAACCAATGATGAAATTTCAAACTTAAAGACCTAATAATTTATAAATAACGTTAAGCATTACGCGAACCGAGTTAATGACTGGACAGTGTTAAATCATGCTAATTGGACGATTTCGTTACTAAACAAATTTCAGTACAATCTCGGTTGAAAAATTTGCTTATTCCCTTTTATGTAGAACCCACGTGAAATCACCTAATGCTAGAGTTTCTCTTCAAACAAGTAATTTTTGCTTTGTTTCTAACTAGAGAGCTAAAGATAGTTCCAATGTCTTGAATAATAGAACAATATCACATGTAGAAATGATAAATAAAATGCGCTCACAGACTAATATAAACTCAGATAGTAATACATTATCATTATATAATGCTAGTTTTGCTTTACAAATTTTTCTGTATACCTTAGCTATCTTTTAGAGGTGGACTTCAACCCAGTGTTTCACTAACACAATAAAATTGTACAACAGCATGGACAAGACCCTGCCGATGTTTTCTGAACTGTAATCTGAATGGAACCTCGAGACAAAATTGGTGGAAGTTGACATTCATAGCAATTCCAAACATCGGATACATGCATGATTAAAAAGCCTAGACACAAGGCTATCTGGTTCAGGGATGAGAGAAAATGTCAAGCTGTTCCAGAAATGGAATGTCAATGAATTGTGCAGGATATTTTCAAGCAGCACATCTTGTTGAGCTTTATCAGTCTCTGTTGTCGGTGCAATAAAGTATCTGTTTACAGATTAATTAAAATAAGGTACACAAGCACAAAAAAACAAACCAAAAAACCCAGGCAGTATTACTCTCCAAATTAGACTCTGGCAATAAAGCCAGCTAGTAAAAAATGCAATCACGTGTAATTTTATTACTCAGCACTAATCAATGGAGGCAGATGTCAATTTACCTTGATATGTTCAGAGAGCTAACAGGGAAGAAAATATAAGAGGGTTCTACTTTCAACTTCAAGTCCTTGACAGATTTATTCTCCTCTGCCAAATATTTCCGTGCAACCCTCGTCAACAGATCAGCACCATTCCCTCTCAGACTGGTATCATCGTACGTCATATAGAACTCTTCTAAGCACTCCTTTATGAACAAACTGCATAACAAACGGTCAATCTCAAAGTACGACCAACACTAAATTAATTTCATTTGCACCTATCTGTCACTCTCATTCAATATGATTACAAAAGGACAGAGAAACACATTTCAATCAGAATATCTACAAATTAATCTAAAATTTAGTCATGATATTTGAAATGTATCCATATTTGTAATGAAATTTGTGGTAGTATCTAAAATTTCAAGATATCCTGAATTAAGATTCCAAACACAAGATTTGCATCTTCCATTCAACCCCATATTTATGCTAATAAACAGAATTCTACTTTAGAGAGCTAGTTAAAGGAGGTTAAATGGAAGTGGACTGCCAAGCACGCACATGCAGCCTCGGTTGATAGGAATCAGTGGAAAGCCCAAGTGAGGATTTTGAAAGCCAGGAGCAAAGTTAAGAACTCAGTAACAAGATAACCTTGTTAAATAAATAAGGGGAAACAAGGGTATATAGGACATTGTATTTCGTGTGAATCGACCAAGCAAGTGCCATAGTTGTAAAAGGGAAAACACTTTGTGAAGGGAAACCCTTAGGGGAGAGTATTTTACACTGTTCTTCTCATTTACGCACTGAAGGAAACACAAGTGTTGCAATCACCAAAAAAAGGGCACTCAAAATAAAAGAGGCATCGCCAAAAGATAAAGTAGTACTTCTCCATATGACAGTTATGGTGGCAACAACAAAATTGAACAAGATAGAAAAGTTCATACGTTATGATTTCTCATACTCATACATAATTCTCACATTCTCAAGAAATTCTCATAAGGAATATAAAATAATTAAAATCCAACTTAAACACATAAAAATATTATGGAAAGAGTATCCAACAACAACCAACTCTTATCCCGTTGAGACGCAAGAGAACAAACAAAAATCCAACTCTTGAATTAACGTAGCCAGTCCATGACAGAATAAAATTAGGACATTCATGAGATGACCATCACTTCAGTAGCTTCCTTGAAAATCATGTTTAGAAAATGAAAATACTCTGGAAATATAGGGAGCATGGAACAATACCTGTGCTTTTGAAAAGCCATCACGGCACCATTCAAAGCACTTCCAGCACCACGATCCTCCATACCAACACAATTATTAAGAAGAGAAATTGGCTTCAAAACAATGATATCTGAGTCTAGATAGATCCCACCATACCTGATAAAACAGAAAAAAAAAGTCATTGCCATAATTGATCCTTACACCTATTTCCCATCAAAAAACATCCGAACAGCTCACAGCCTACTCCAAAATATATAGACACAGTACACACACAGCAAACTGCACTAAACACTATCAGCATGTCGAACACTTCACCAAATTATTATACAAATATAAGCACATGGCAAACCACCAACTAGCCAAGACAACCATGAAAACCTACTTGTACAGAGCAGCCAGGCGGATAAGCTCACTGTAATGAGTGGAATAGAACTCCGTCTTCTTCCATTCAAACCACACAGAAGCAAAAATGTGAGCAGGCGTATCCTTCAGCAACTCGTCGAGATTTGGCATAGCAACAGCAACTTTGTAGCTGGTAAAAGCAAGTCCTTAAAATTCAAAAACACAGTAACTTGCACGGCAAGGAAGCAAAAGCTAGACCAAGAGAGGCAACAGTTACCCATCCTTAACAAAGCTATCTTTGAAGAAATCAAGCTCAACCGTCTCAGAGAACACAACAACACAAGCAGCAGGGTGATGAAAGAGCAAACTCTCGAGGCCACGCTGATGCCGAACAGTGTACATCCAAGGAGGCGAATTCCACACCATAAAGACCCTGGTCACACATTTCCCCACCCTGAAAAACGCATCCATGAAGTCATTGAACGGCAATCGCAACGGCAACCCAGGATAGTACCCCCAAGTATCCCCATCCGCATATATATGATTCTTCACAGACTGAGCCCTAGCACCAATGACATCAGCATCATTCTGAATGCTTGATTCACCACCATTATTGCTTCCTGAATTCACAACTTCCTGAATAATCTCATGTTCATTATTATTGTTGTTGCTGATGGTGTTATGATTCAAAGTTCTGCGTTCTGCGCCTACTTTGGTGACTGGAGTGGGTAGTACATTGATGTTAAGAGGAACCTTCTTGGTACCAGGGAAGGGGACTTTCTTGAACTCGTGGATCCACCACTTCTGGACCATGCGGTCGCCCCTGGTGAGCCCGGTGGCGCCGACAGCGTCGGGATCCTGAAGCAGGGGGTTGTTCAGGGGATTCAACACATCGAAGTTGGATCTGAACATTCTATCTTTCCTGAGGAACACGCTTTTCTTGTCGAACCACTCGCCCCAGCCATCCCTGAGGGGAGAGTTTTTGAGGAGCAGCGCGTCCTCGACTGTGGTGACGCGCGTGGCCATGTTCCTGACGGCGTCATCGACGGGGACGTCGTCGGAGGCGAAGGCGGCCTTGGAGGGGTCGTGGTCGGGGACGGATCGGAGGGGAAAGTCGTTGTCGGTGTGCGATTGGCGGAGGGAGGGAGGGGAGAGGAAGGAGCGGCGAATGGAGGCGGTGAGGGGGTCGAAGTAGTAATGGGGAGAAGGGTTGAGTCGGAGAATAGGAGGGTCTAGGGTTTCGTCCACGAAGTCAACCTCGTCGATGGGGTCATCGGCGGCGGAGATGTCGGCGGAGTGGGAGAGGGAGGTGCGGGGGAGGTAGTTGGAGTGAGGCTGGGAGCGGGATAGGCGGGAGTAGAGGAGGGAGACGGAGAGGAGGAGGAGGACGGCGGAGATGACGGCGCACAGGTAGGCGCCGTAAGGGGAGCGCCGGCGAGATCGTAGCATTTGAGTCAATTCAGAGGATAAAGCACATTATTCTTTGACTCAATTCAAATAAAAATATCTTCTCTGCGTCTCGTCTTTGCAGACGAGAAATCACGTTTACTTGATTCAGTATACGAATCTGGGTTCTTCACCTTCAGGTGCCAAGCAAAAGCAAACACTTCATATTTTATCAGTTCAACGTTGTTTTTTTTTTTTTTTTTTTTTACACTTCTAATTAAAATTTAAATTTTTATTAACTATTTTTATTTTTTTTATTTATTTTTTTTTTTCTATTTTTTTTTTTTTTTTCTTACAGTCTGACTTATTTTGAAGTTGATTGATTTCTTTTTATGCGTGTGAAAAAAAAATACAATTC
>Ga0123340_1003201_pt1 | contig 15251 bp, 10 predicted proteins | sample SirMexnodulemix_FD_89961 | JGI IMG/M metagenome (GOLD analysis project Ga0123340, IMG submission 89961) | Root nodule microbial communities of legume samples collected from Mexico - Siratro Mexico nodule mix | ecosystem: Host-associated > Plants > Roots > Nodule | place: Mexico: Nepantla... | reverse complement strand
GAAAATATTTTTAAAATAAAAAATTATTATTTTATGTAAATTAAAAAAAGGTTAAAAAAAATAATTGAAGTCAGTATAAAAATAATATATAAAAATCATCACCGTCATGCATAATTTTCATATATTGTTTTTACAGTAAAAATATTTCACATTTATAAGTAATTAATAACAAATTAACGGAAATAAAAGTTGTTGCGTTATGATAAAATTGGTGCAAAATTACATCATTCCTATAAAATTTCTAAGTGAAAAAACTACTAAATTTTTATATATATTTACACATGTATGTACTTGGGTTGGCATATTATAGAATTGCGTTAAGTTTGCTGCATGTGAGTTTCCTTTATTCAATAATGCTTAATTTCCGGAGGCTTTATTGTTTATTGTTTTTGTTCTTGTTTTATGTGTTTTAGTCAATATACTATCGATTGAAGCCGAAGCAACTTATCTTAAAGAAAACTTTGTGACCACTTTCATTAGAATAATTCAAACCCAAGAAATTTTAAGCGTAAGTATATTAACCTCTTAACGAAATTATTGCTGATAAAAAAAAAAAAAAACTCTTAACGAAATAATCGTATAAATTGCTTAGTCTGTTTTGTCCTTCACCGACAAAATATTATTGGTACATAGATATCTTCTGTTCTTTGCTTTCTTGGCTGAATAAAATAATTTTTTGCTTTGACCTAAAATTATACATTTAACTATTTTTATTTTACTGATTTCATAATTTTTTTATTTTACTATCACAGTTTTAATTTCCATACAATATTAATTTGTTTACTGTCTAACATGCGTGCTGACTTGCCATGAAAAAGTAAAAACAAAATATAAAAATAACCAGATATGTGGTTGTTATTTTTACTTGTAACTAGGCAGTTGCATATTTAACGTATAAATGAAGTATGTAAAATTAAAAAATATTCGATAAAATGTTATAAAAAAATTAAATGATAAAATATGTAATTAAAAAAAAAAACTAGTCTTTCTAACTATACATATTCTTCTAAAATTAAAATACCTTATTCTTTATGTATTAAAATCAAGAACCATTATTGTTTAATAGGTTTATATTATCACTTATATGAAACCAGATTTAATTAATTTATGACACTACTTTACGTTTGAAAAAATAGGTTTGAATGACATTATCTAGATGCTATGTGTTTTATATTTTAATGTATAGATAGTGTGTGTGGGAGGCTAACAAGAAAATATTCTTATTTGAATTTTAAGCAATAATGAATGAGATTTTAAAATAATTAAACAAATAGAATATGTGTTTGCGAAGCTTCCACGTAAGGTGAATGATGCTTAAAACCGAACCTAGTATGAAAATTGGTGTGCTATCATAACTGGATCAAGAAAAAAAAAAAACTAAGAAATCCTTCAGAAATAAAAGCAGATGACTAATTTAAACTTTGTAAAAGATATGTTGTCTTTTTTAAAATTTTTATTTATTTATTTTTAAATAAGGTTGTCATCATATTGTCCCATATGTAGATTAAACGTCTGGATAAGAGATCAAAACTAGTTTGGTATTTTGGGAAAATTTTGGCATCTTAATGTACAAATTTATCTCTAGTTATTTATAAAGATTAGAAGAGAAAAATAAAGCAAAAAAAATAAACTTCTTCATAAACTAAAATAATACTTTATATACGACTTCTATATATTATTTTATTATAAATTCATTTTATTTTATTAAAAGAATAATTTTTGTTTTTCTCTAAAGTTATTATGAAAAATATTGGCTATATAAATTTAAAACCAAAGTGTTTTACAATATGTAATGATATAGTTCTCGAGGTAGGAAGGAGTGAACACACAAGACCATTTAACAATGAATTTAATAATAATTTCATTAGAGTAATGATATGTAATAAATGTTTATTTATTACTTTTATCTTAATTTCTTTTACAAGAATTTAAAATACTGACTCTCTTAACATGTTGGTTTTACCCATATGGTAATCCTGCCAGTATTAATATTATATATTAGTCATTTTTACATAAACTCGTCGAACACTCTGGACTAAATCATTACAGATATTAGAATTTAAGCCCAGTCTAAAATAAAATATATTAAATTTTTAACCACCAATGAGCAATATTTGATCAAGGAAAATATCTAAATTTAGGTGGTAGCTAAATATTTGAAACTTGTTAAACAATAATATTACTACGAATTTCAGGGTTTGTATAATCAACTAAAAGTGCTTGTTGGTGATCAACAAATATGAAAAAATATGGTAAAAAAATAAATTAAGACTAGAAAAAGAGTGAGAATTTCAAAAATATATCTAAGATTAAGAAAAAAATTTCACACTTTTAAAACATTTTAAATATTTTCACAAAGTTATCTGCATTCGATATTTAAGTGAAGTTTATAAGAAAATTTTACATAATCATATAATTTTTGTCATAAGTTTTAAAAAATAGGTTTTGAAATAACGTGAACATAAGAAAATGATTACACAATTTTTATATTTCGAATTATACAGTATAAAATATCATTTTTGTTTTATATTTTGAATTATACAATTTATGATATAAAAATTGTATTTTGAATTTTGATATTTTTTATTTTACTATTTAAATTATGAATTGTACAATCTAAAATATAAATATTTATTTTGAATTATACAAATCTAAAATACATATAATTATAAATTTAGAACAATATTTTAATATTTTAGAAAATATGGAATGAAGAAGGAAACCGACGTTAGGATCAATTTTTATGAAAAACATGGAGACAATTGCTTCTTACACCCCATCAATTATTTCATGCATTCAATTACTTTTTAAAATGACAATTATGCTCTTATTAGTTTTGAATACAAATACCTAATTTATAGTTTGGATTAAAAATATAAATAAGCTTAAATTGTTCTATTAAATTCAACTTAAAAGAAATACGAACACAGCTACAACGTGATTGTCTTAATAAATTAAGTTATCAAATCTATGAATTCAATAACAAAACTCATCAGTGAACTAAGTTAGAATGGATTATGTTTATTCCTATCTAAATAACAATATTTGAATCAAGATACTATTGTTAGTTTGAATTAACCTATTATCGGATTCATGAACACTTGTGTTGTATGTACAAACATTCAAAAACTCACTTATGTAAGAAACTATTACATCTAATATTATTGGATTCATGAACACTTGTGTTGTATGTACAAACATTCAAAAACTCACTTATGTAAGAAACTATTACATCTGACATTTGTTTGGTGGCAAACGCTCTATCTTCTCTATAGAGAAGATAGAAGGAATATTATTAACGATTTAAATCAAAAGTAAAATAAATGTATATATAAAGGCTGTACCTCTAATATCCCAATCGATGGAGTGAAAAATATTGAAGTCCTAAATTTTAGTATCTGTTTGGTTAAACTGATTTGAGAACATGTTTGGTTGAATTGATTTAAGAATATTTATCTTTTCAAGAAGATAGATTTGAGAGGATAAAGGTTATTTGGTTGACCTAATTTGAGAAGAAGGATTTGCATGATGACATCTTCGATCATGTGAATAAAAAAAAATTCAAAATATTTCAATCAGTACACTAAATAAACAATTCTGAAACTTTTTGTGCAATTTTATTTCTAGTTAAATCCAATTCTCATCAATACACCCAAAAAAAAGCAAATTTGCCAACTTTATTTACAATTTTTGACAGAGTCAAATTATCTTCAATATGAGTCAAGGGTATATTGTTTCCATATAAACGATAGGATATGAAAGAATGAAACTTGAAATTACTATTATAAAAAAAAATCACTTTATTGCTATATTATTACTTATTTATAAAGGCATAATAAAAGAGACAAATGCTACAAAAAAAAAAAATAAACATTATTTCTCTTGATTTCATCTCCAGCTCCCTACTTTTTTTTGGTTAAAATTTGGATTCTGAAGTTTTACAGTAACTGAACAATTCTTTTACACCATTTTAAATTCTTTTATTACTTTTTGACCAAGACTACAATAAATCAAATCCATTTAAATGAAGACATTTTAGGTGGAACAACAGAACTTTCCTAACAAAAAAGGTTTCAGCTTAGTTAGGTCAGTCTATTCTTTTCTTTACAAGTATTATTTCCGACTAAGATCTAACAGCTATATTTTTTTATCTGTCATGCTCTCTCGCGTTTCCTTTAACTTTTATGTTTAAGGAATTATGTTAAATTCGTAAAACTATACGAACAAAGTCTGCATTCTCTTTGATTCTTTGGTACCTACGTGCTTGACTCCTGCTATAATGTAAAGTCTTGAAGACCTTTTGAAGGTTCAATCAAATATGGAATTACCATAATTTCAAGGCTTCACACATAATTAAGAGTGAAGCCAAGACAAGGAATCCTTTGACAGAGTACCATTCCTATTACAACATATCCAAAAGGAAGTCTGTTTCCTCCACTTCAAGGAATATCCAAATATATGTACAGAATGATATACGTTAAAGTAGAATGAATATATTGCTTATTTATCCTTCGTTTCCTCAGGTAAAGCAGAAGCTTTGCAGATAGGACATACTTTCTTCATAGACAACCACTTTTTAATGCAACTCACATGGTAATCATGTCCACAAGCTTTCAGTGTTCCAACGTCATCCACGTTCTTGTATTCTTCCTGCAATTTTCAACATGGATCAGTTAAACACTGGATTAAGGCCATCTAAATTTCGAAAGAGCTGATCAACTGAACTTATTTAGTATCACTATAATATTTTATTCTGAATGGTACAAGGAAACATACCAGGCAGATTGCACAAGATTCGTCTTCTTGACTCGGCTCGGATGAACAGTATATCGTTTCTGTCAAATACTTAGAAATCAAATCCTCAGACAATCCTGTGCTCACATGGCCTATTCTCTCTCCGAGTGCAAGTAGTTCCTGGTAGAGCCAAACGTCCAAATTATTAACATTTTTTTACAGTACATGATACTCATTATAAGAAGCGAAACAACAATAATTACCTCATAACTCATGTTGTCTATGTCCATCCTCATGTCTCTATGCTGATCAAGCAAATTCCTACCATACAGTGAAGTGCGATCAACAATCATGAAACCCTGTAAGAACAATAAAACCAAACTTGAGTCAGCACCCCCAATGAAAGAACAAATTTGAGTCTCCCAGTGGAACTAAAGCCCGAAACTACAGTCTTGCTAATGTTAATAACTAGTCCACTTCACGAAGGATTTATTGGAACCAACATGCGCATGAAGTTTGCTAGCTCACCATATATCTCAATCGAGGTTATATAGCAATAATGGAGCCAGGGTAAAAAACATTAACATGGCACGTGTGTTTCCAATCATTACTCACAAGAACAAAGCTCTTGAGAGAAGATACCCATAGATACCTCAAAGTTAAATTGATCATTGAGACCAACCTCATCAGCCAATGCTCGATATCTATCACTATGTATTCTTGACCTTCCATTTCTATCATTGCTGTGCCAGCCAATGGTGGTCAATGGCCTTGGATGTCTAGAAGAGTAACTTTCAGCCACCATATGTAATCCATCATCAGAAGGTGTCATGCGACCCAACCGCAAGCTGGAAGAACCCCTAAAAGTTGGAGTGGATCTTTGAGAATAGTTACTGCGAACTCCTCTAGCAGGTTGAGCCAGACTATTATTATGAAAACTTTGTGGAGCGGTAGGATTTCTGCTAGTTCCAAATTCATTATGAAAACCTCCAACATCTACAGGAGCATTACTAGAACCACTTCCAACAAGGAAATGACTTGCCTCGTGGTTAAAAGCATTTGCATCTGCATTTTAATTAAAAAGGTCACTTCAGATATAAAGTAGAGGCGATTAGAATGTCTGCGGCACTAAATTACAAACTAACCTGATGATGGCACCCTTCCATGAGCAGGACATACACTCATTTGGCTCCAATCCCTTGTCAAAGATCCAGAAGTTTGAGTTGAAAGATCTACCATGCTAGAGTGGTCCATCTGGGGACCCGTAGAGAATGAGTTGTGTGAATGAGTATTCGATAAATGGGTCCTAGCCAGGTTGGATTCCAAATCAAGTGCAGAACGACTCCTTACATTCCTTAAAGAACTATCACCCCGTATTGCAAGGCCTCTACCTCTAAATACGGGTGTCATATTCACATGATCAGGTGTCATATTAACATGATCCCAAGGCATGTATAGAGAATCCATATTGGGTTTCTCAGGCCGCAATTCTGAAGATGTAGGACGATCAGCTGCATTTGCACTTGCAGCATTAAAACATCTGCTTGTACTTCCTCTCTCACAGACTGAAGGAACTCCAGGGCTCTTCCGCTTGTGAGGCCCTCGCCCATTTCCCATTGTGAGATCAATAAAACCCCCATCAGCAACAGGAAATGATTGTCTGTCATAATTGGAACTAGAAGGCTGGTGTACATAATTTTCAGACACCGCATAGAACATTCCTCCACTTGATGAATGCAGAAAATGATCATGAGAAGTGCCTGATACATCTGTTTGATGAGGGGGTGCCTCAATGTTGAGACTTGTAGAGGCATATCCATTTGACCTTGGCGCAGTGTTCCAATGAGATGGAAAAGAGACGCTATCTATGGACATATTTTCCAAAGGATAAATAAAAGAACCATTGTCTGAAGTGGTACTTCTACCTGCATTAGAGATCCAATATAATTGGTATGACTATTGACACTGGCCTACCAATAGTTGCCACAAAAAACGGCCAATAAACCAAAATAAAAACAACAAATAAGCCATTTCAAGTAACACTACCAAGGTTCACATATTGTTGATCGGTATGCATGTGAGTCCAGTTCTGGTCAGGTTCACCCTCAAACATTTGAGATGAGCTATACAAATGTCTATGCCCCATGACTAGCTAGCAATCTCAGGAGTTAAAATAGACAATATGGCTAAGTTAGACCAGCAAATAAATCAGCCTGCAAGATAAAAGGGCATATGAATATAACAGTAACAAAATACAAAGTTCAAAACAATCATCCAACACCATTTCAAAGCTACAGGGTATGTAAAAGACAAAATTCATCCATAACAGCAACATGTGAAATTAACACAAAAAAAAAATAATAATCAATTGTATTTATCAAATTTATTCCATTTCAAACACACTGACTTGAAACTGGAGAGCTTTATCATGCATACATATTATTTAACAAGATCCAGGTAAAACAATTGTTTGAAAGAAAATCAGTGTGTATTCTAAAGAGTTGTCTGGATATTAAATTCAATTTAAACACTTAAGGTGACAATCCCGCATTGCATGCAGAACTTCAACATATTGACAATATGTGGAGTAAAGACTCAAGAAGAATGAATCATTTACCGGGTAATTGGACATATTTACAAGGGACAACTGAGAAAGAAGATAACAAATATGTATATGCAAACTCAAGTGAAATGAACTAGAGTCAGAACTAGAAAGTCACAGGTCCATGGTGTAACCTTCTTTCTGAAAAAGGATAATTACTATCATAATCATAAATTGAAATTAGAACGGAGCTGATACCAGGGGATAATTCAGATAATCTTGCAAGGCAAGGGAGCATATAATCTATAAATCATAATTGAAAATTTACTATAAATACAGTCTTAGTAGTATTAGAAAAAAAGTAGTCCTACAATTAAAGCTAGCCTGACCTTCCTCTTCCACTTACAGCATATACAAGCACCACTGGCACTTCCACATGTCTAGTCAATAGAAAAATTCCTTAGATTATCGATATATTATTCATCAGTTTACATCATTTGTCATTCAATCCTTTACAGGGCAAAAGGATCTAGGCCTACAGAAGACCACCTAGCTTGAAACTTCATGTCCAGCTGCCAAGAATACCAAAGAAAATATCGAAGGGGTAAATAAGAAGAAACTAACTGATATAGGAGCTTAATGGATATCAAGATGATGTGTTTAATCAGCCAAGAGGACAATACTCACAGCATGAACTATACTATCTATGTTAGTGTTCCAATTAACCACCGAAATTGCATGATAGGTGAAGGCTACAGCCCTGTGAATTAGAACGCCATCGACAGGCATGCATAAAAAGAGAAGCATGACTACCAGCCACACAATTTGGCCAAGTGAGGGGAATCGCCACTGGCAATTATTTCTGGAGAGGAGAAATATATGCTTCTGATCATCAAGGCTTGGGAATTCACCATAAACTGACAGAACTAGCCTGTAAAATACTAAACAGTTGCCACTCATATACCTTAACCGTAACAAATACCAAGAGTCCCAGTGAGTCCAATCACTTGAACCCAAACTAATGGGATGTCTCTCTTCATTGACACAAGAAAATATAAATGAGTGAAAAAGGACATATTTGACATTTATATTAGATGGATAATGGTTCCTCACTCCATCTTATTACCTGGCAAGGTTTACAAACGATCACTCAGCAAAAGTTAGCATTTCTATTATTTTCCTGCACTTGAAAAACGATAATCAACTATGTGCTCAACCAGGCACGAAAGGAAAAGACTCCTATATTTGCCTGATAATAAGTATCAGCAGGCAAGACAAGACCAACTAAACACAAATAATTTATGCAAATACAGTGTATAAGCTAACAAACAAAGTATTTGAACTACAACGGCAATTTGTCATTAAAGGGGGAAAACGGAATAACAAGAAGGAAAAAGGTTTAATAAAACAATGTATATATCTTGCAAAAATTAAGAGATGAATGCATAGTCAAAACAAAAACAATTTCACCCTGATTATCTTATAAAAAACACAAGATTCCAGGGGAAAAAATATTATCAAAACTAGACTACAGTTTCTAGTACAAGGAAATGGAGTATTTCTCATATGTCACAAATAGTTTAAGAACCAGAACCATCAACTTCCCAAACCACTATCTAGTAATCTCCAAATCACAAATACGAGAGCTGAAAGAACCCTTCCTGAATATAATGTACAAAATGGTTGCAACCAGGCAAGCACAATAGTCAAGAAAATAGAAGTTACATTATCCCAGACGTTACAATTTAAAGCCAATAAGAGGGATGAGGCAGGCATATTCTCAGCGAGTTAAATTTGGTTTGGTTCATTCATTTCATTTTAGAGGAAAGAAACAGATTAAAACCATTCAAGAATGTTAAAAACACTAATTAACTATATGGAATCAAATCAGCACAGTGCAAAGACCATGGGTCTAACCATCTACATTTTACATGTCTTCACATATTGGCATCGTCGGAAAAGTGTACACAGTTAAAAGATTACTACATGCATATCTTTTTCAAAAATGTTACAGAGCAATTATTTGACAAACTAGGTAAATAACATAATAAAGTACAAGTGTCAAAGCCCAAAACAATCCACTGGAAGCTTTTATTGAAACTGATAGAATCAAAACATAAACTTAAAAATATATTAAATAATTAGAACCGGTAATTATCAGGAAAAAATACAGATTTAACTTGGTTTTCAATTATCAGTAAACATTAAGCTCTGGGTTTAGTTCCACATTTCACCATAATCAATATACCAAATAATACCCTTACATAGATATAAATGGATATCAAGACAGACATATAGCTGAATAAAGCCATGATTATGCTTTCAAAACATAGGTCACCGGTGTTAATTAAATTTAACTGCAAATAATATTACCTTTTTTATCAAATATATTCCTGAATCTTTTCATATTTGAAGCTATATTCACGTAGCTTATTGGATTTGCATTAAATGGGAATAAGAAAATTAAAATAAAAAACTTTAAACTCAATGCAATGACTATTTCCATATAAAAAAGTTTTGATTTTTTCCAGAATACCAGCAATCAAAGCACATCCCAATATTCAATTGTAGTAACCTCTCTTCACAAACCAGAGGTACAAGGGAATTGTGTACAAAAAGTTAATGAGGCCTGCCTTAACAATGTCCATTGTACCCAATAAGGGATGACAATTCAAAATTAGGACGAATAATTTCAAACTAAGAATTTTTCCAGCCCTCAAACTAGCTAATACAAAAGGCAGACAGTCCTGCATTCTGGCTATGCTATCAACACTCTTGACACTAGTTTCCATCCATTCCTCAACATTTAGGAACATGAGTGAAGATAACCAACTTGTGGTGATCAAACAGCTTCTGTCAGTAAACCAAAGGTTCATATCCAAATCACCAATTCCAACAATGAGTAGGTGTGCTATTGGAGAGAAATCAACTTATGGCAGAATAACAAGGATAACCAGCATAAAAGGAAGTTCATATCAATTCAGGGCAATGAACAGTAGTCTCCATCAATCATATGTGCTATTGGTCAAACATTGAAGTCTATATAGTGCATACCAATTTGCAGTGAATTCTTTACTGTCACTGCTATGCTCATTATACATCCCCACAAGTAACACCACCACAACAGGAAGCGTAATGTCAAATTCAAAACTAAGAACAAGAAGAATTTGACAAAGGCATATAGAAGTCACTGGGTCAAAAAGAGTATCAAGGTTTGCAACATCTCATCTCAGCACCCCAGCCCACTAATAGAACTATAACAATAAAATATGGAAAGTGCCACATCACTCCCTAGGTTGCCCGTGGCACTACAAACCAACATCTTGCCCCACCAAACATTGGAATGTGACAGAGCTATGGCCACAACATCCTCAGCGACCATTTCATACCAGAAAAGCACCCAGTCCCAGAAGATGGACGAGCTTCATCTAAAGGCCACATTCTAGTTGAATAAAGACTACGCAATTCTTCCAATTAACACAGAGGATCTCTGGTGCAACATTCTTTCTGTTTCCTATATGAAAGTCGGCATATAACCATCCATAACGGCAGCATTATGCTGATAAATCGTGACATAAAGGTTCGTCATGCCAAAGTCATCATTTCTACAGTCACCCCTTTAACCCAAGACTCAAATCCCTGCTACATCATATGTGATTCAGACAACGTAATTGAGAAACCAAATGGAGAAATTCATTCACTTCCATAACCTGTATAGTACAAATGCCAAGGCAACAAAACCAGTTCTCACCAATAATAATAATAATAATAATAATAATAATAATAATAATAATAATAATATATCACTGTAATATGAACCCGAACGTAAATTGATAATATACCAAAAAACGGCTTGAAAAGATCCACGAAGGATAAATTGCTAAAGAAAAGTGGGGAACAGAGACAACGAAGGAGAATTTCCAATGCAAGCACATCTCACCAGCACATGCAGATGTATGCATGTATAATATACCAGCAGCACCAAGAAACCTGCATAGTAAAAAAACCATCTAAACCTAATAGATTCTAAGAATATCTAAACAAAACCAGGACCAACAATATATGCCAGAGCAGCCAATATTCAAAACCACAATGTGTGATAAACAATTAGTGTTCAAGACTTTAACTACAAAGCCATATATGCCAATAATATACATACAACGACAGGAGGGTGAGCCTAGGCACAACTATAAGGTTGCTGCCTTGTGACTTCGTAGGATCAAATCCTGGGGACAATCTTTTCACTTGTGCACGCGAAACAGTGTACGTATTACCGTCACCCCCAAACCCTTTCAGCATACATAAAGACACCAGAAGTTATAAAAAGTCATAACATAAACACTGCTCAGGAAAAGATTTATCCCTTCTTTTACAAAGTCAGGGAAGAGATCTGAATAAGCTGTTACGATAAAAAGTATATACTTAAAAACTCTGCATATTCTCAAATATAAACAATAAGAAGTTTGACTGTAGTTCATGATTTTACACTTCAGCAACAAGAAACACACCCTGCGATTTCAATCGACCAAGCATAAAAATAAATAAACGCGTGATATATTGAATAGACTTGTCATAATACTTCAAATAACTAAATGTACTTCCCAGGAAAATATGCAAAGATAACAACATCATGCTATCCATCACCACAGAACAGAAGGGCATGAAAATGACAAATAAAATTTCATTAAATCTACGACCTTATAAGGGATCCCAATCAACATGATTTCTAAAACCAAGGAGAATAGCGGAGTACTCCACACAGAAGGGGGATAAGGGTATGAAACACAACATCAATCAAAGCTTCATCAACCGATGTATAGATTTTCATTTCCGCTGTTTTAATAATTACATATTTTAAAAAATGCATGCGGTTGAGCCAACACAAACAGCGTGATTCGATGGCGACTTTGCCGCAACTACAGAACAATAGAACACACACGAACAAAATCGAATACCAATCTCATGAACAGTATAATTTCGGAGGGGAAACTGAAAATCCCGCACCAAACAACCAATCTGGAGGTGATGAAGAAACAAAAAGCATAAAGAACGGACAATATTCTCTTCTCCGAAGAGAAAGGGAAAAAATCAGAGACACGCCTCGGAGAGGGCGATGAGACGTTGGAAATAAGCATCAAGAAGATCGGAAACGAGGAGAGGCGAAGCGATCGAGCGAGGGATTGTGGGTTTGGGAAGTCAAAGAAATGAACGCATAAACAGTTGGATCATGGTGATCATGCATGTAAAAATTGCAAGCACGTGTGGTGAGAGAACATAAGGTGGAATCGGTAGGATAAACGTGCCTTGGAAATCGGTTACGGCGGTGCTGCAGCGGTGGAGGTCCGATCTTTGAGCGACGGAAAGAGGAAGATGGAAGAGAGAGAGAAGAGAGAAGGAGAAGAAGATGTGAAATTGTCGTGAGAAGGAGACAATGAAATAAAGCGGTTGTACGCAGAAATAAGAAACAAGAGGAGGAGAAATTCGCTGCACTGCCCAATCTTACCGGTTACCTATACCATCAGTATTTACTCCTTCCATTAATTATTACTAAACACATCAACAACCTTTTCTTTTTTTATTTAATTTTATTTTACTTTATTTTACTCTATGCTGTGCCTTCACCTTTTTTTTATTTGACATTTCTTTTCGACTTAATATTATTGAAAAAATTATATAATTCGTCAATTTTATTTATGTTTCAATCCATTCATTTAACATTATTTACATCTGATAACATGATTTTTAAATACTTTTCTCGGCTAAAATTTGTAAGTTTTAATGGAATGATACATTTATCATTTTATTATTTTAATATATTTTAATTAATAGTAAAATTGAAATGCGTTAGGAACGATACATTACAAAGTACATGCTAAACCACCCTCCTCCTCTCTATCATAAAAATTAACAGAGTTTTGAACTAGTTATTATACATAAAAAAATTATTTTATATATAACTAGTTATTAAGAGTTTCGAAAGAATTTTTTCCCACGTCAATTAAATAACATGAATATGTGTTTTTTTAATAAATAAAAAATTATCAATAATATTAACATAATTAGTTTTAGGTATATTTGAGTTAGTTTTACTGGTTAGTTTTTACACATGAAGAATTGAATTAGTTATTTCGTTGGTGTAACTAATTATTCGATCTAGATGTTATTCAACTAATTATTCTATCTAGATGTTATTCAACTGTTAGTAATTTAGTTTAAATAGTTAGTATATTAGAAAAAGTTTTTATTATTTTTTTCTAGTATTAGTTTATGTTTCAACTTAAATATATTAACTATACCAATCATTAATCTTAATTGAATTGATTCATGATATTCGGATTATTATTGAAAAAATCTATTTTATTGTTTAAATGTGAGATAAAACTCTATGTTTTTTATTTCACATTTGTTATTGTGTTACAATTATTATATTAATAACATTTTTTTAAAATTAAAAAAATAAAATGGATTAATTATTTGGTTTAATACGTAAGATTAAGATTATGTTAGAAATGTTTTATATAGAAGATAGAAGGAAATGGTTTTAAATCTTATAAAGTATTATAAAAATGTAAATTACTCACTTCATTCTTTTAAGGGTTGAAGTCCTAAAGATTTTTTATCTTTAGGTATTTATGATTTATAAATTAATATTACATTATTCACAATTTAGTGGTTATATTTTATATATATTTAATATTTAAATAATTTATCCATGTGTAGAATTTATTGAATTTATTTATTTGTGTAAAATAATGTAAAGGACATAGGAAGTGAGAGAGAGTATTTAATGTGCTATTTTTTTATGTTTTGTTTTGGGATGGGTGCATCTTTACCTCTTTAGTGCTTCATTTGTTACTGTTGAATCGAAATGCCATTTGTTACTGTCAGAACGTTTTGGGCTTTGCCGATGCGTGTTGACTAGAATCAGCAGGTTTTTTATTAACTCGGTTATACAAACACGTAACACGTGACTTCACCCAACATGTTTTTCGAATATAACTCTTAAATTCTTATCTTTTTCAAAAACAAAAATTATTTTACCCTTTTAAAGGGTGCAAAACTTAGATTTAACTTTATGAATTCAATAATAGGATATGCAACAACATCTTTTCAACCCATATTCTCGCTTCAAAGTTTGGCCTTCTCCCTCTACTTTATCTTCAAAATAAATTCATTTTAATATATTAAAAAAAATTAGTATATTATAGATTCATCAAAAAATTTAGTAAAAAATACAAATTTATTATAGTCAAAAAGCTTTTGATAGTTTTCTAAACTAATTCAAATAGAATTTTTCAGTCTCTTACTTATGTCCGTTTTATTTATTCTTTTTCTTATTTTAAAAAATAATTGTTTCTGATATAAAAATTGTATTCAAATTGTGTAATAACTTCCTAATATTTCATCTACTTTCTTGATACTTTTGTTCAAAGATTTTAATCAGCATCTGAGAGTCAGTTAAATAAAATATTTGATTCTCCTTTTGTTATCAGATCTTTAACATATTATTAATATCCCTTAAACCTAATACTAATGATTAATTTAAAAAAAAAAAGAATTATTAAGATATTGCACAACATGAATCAAACTCACCTAAAAATCAATACCACTTGAAACCTAAAGTTAAAATATCATTGTTTTAGAAATATAGCAATATGCATATGAATAATCGAAAAAACATGATTTTAAATTCTTCAAAAACAAACTCATGATGAAAAGTTATGTTGTATTTGTATTTGCTTGCTAATAAAGTAAAATACGTAGAAATCTTCACTGTAAAATGAAAATTTACCTTGAGCAACGGAAAAATAAGCCACGTTAAACTCGAGAATTTGAATGTGAAATGTGTATTTCTTCTGAATGTGTATCCTTTAGTTTGAAATAATTTGAAAAAAAAAAAAAAAAAAAATATTTATTATATTTTTTTTTTAAAATTTTAAAAAAATATTTATTAAAATTAAAATTAATTTTTTAT
>Ga0123340_1003200_pt1 | contig 15252 bp, 22 predicted proteins | sample SirMexnodulemix_FD_89961 | JGI IMG/M metagenome (GOLD analysis project Ga0123340, IMG submission 89961) | Root nodule microbial communities of legume samples collected from Mexico - Siratro Mexico nodule mix | ecosystem: Host-associated > Plants > Roots > Nodule | place: Mexico: Nepantla... | reverse complement strand
TATTTCTTTACAGTACTCTATATCTTTAATACCAAGATTCATTAAAGTTTTTCAGATTGCGAAAACTATTTTCAAAGGTTAAAATTGGTTAAAATCTTTCAAAGTTCAATTCACCCCCCTCTTGAACTCAGCCTAAAATGTTTTCAGAGGTGGTGGCTTAGGGTTGAGATGAAGGTGACTTAGGGTTTAGGAATTGCACCCTTTCTATTCACACCCCATTGTTTTCATGGTTACACTCACATTTTTGCATTTAGACATCTTTGCCCTGATCTAGCTTAAAAAAAGCTTTACCCATTAATTTCTTAACAATTTTATTTTGATTTATACAGTACTACCATTTTTTCATATAATAATTCACCTCATTTTCTTTTTGACTTAAATTTTATTTTCTTTTGATTTTATTTTATTTATCTTTAAAAAATATATTAATTAATAATAAATGAATAAATAAATAAAGTTTTTAATGAATTCCTAAATGGTCGTCCGCATCATGGGATTTAATTTGAAAGATTTAAATATCTTTTTAAATTTTTAAATAAAATTTTGAATTCCTAAATGGCCGTGTGCGTCATGGGATTTAATTTAAAAGGATTTAATTTCTTTTGGATTTTTAAATAAAATTTGAATTCTTAAATGGCCGTCCACGTCATTGGATTTAATTTAAGAGATTTAATTTCTTTTGGTTTTAAATAAAATTTGAATTCCTAAATGGTCGTCCGCGTCATGGGATTTAATTTAAAAGATTTTTAATTTTTTTTGGATTATCAAAAAGGTCGTACGCATCTAATATATCTAAAATGAAGTTTTATAAAAATAATAAAAATATTAAAATTTTTAAATAATTAAAAACATCAAACCAACAAATAATCTTATCTAAAGAAGTATGTAACCCTGATTCTCCCCCCTTGGTGGAGATACGTAGGAGCATGGTCAAACTTTGTCGAGCCCTTTTCCCAAAATAAAAAATATTTTTCTTTGTTTTTATTTGTATTTTTGTCGTTTTTTTTTTGGAAAAATAAACATTTTACAAAATCACACTTATTTTACTCGTTTAATTAAAGGTACTGTCTTAGGACTGGCGTGGTGGGGGTGCTAATACCTTCCCCACGCGTAACCGACTTCCGGACCCAAAATCTGATTTTAGCAGACTTGCTTATCCTCTTCTATTTTTTCCACTGTTTTCTATATAAACTATGGTGGCGACTCCTTTTCTTAAATTTTTAAATTATTAATTTTTCTCTATTTGATCACTGTTCCCGTTGTGACCCAGTTGCGACAGATGACGACTCCACTAGGGGTTTGCTTGAGAGTCAAGCCAATTTGAATTAAATAAGTGAATGAGTGTTATATATATATTCTTGTTTGTTCTTGCTTGAATAATTTAACCCTAGGGTAGGCGACATGTTTTATCTGTTATATCTGCTGTATACCTGCTTGGGATTTTTCTGACTGTTTTGCAGGTGGGGGATTGGGTACAGGTTTTCTCTCTTCACACACACATTTTTTATGCATGTATCATGAGTTGGACCCTAAAACCCCGGGTCTGAAAAACTTTAGAAATAGAGGGATTCAGTGATATTGGACGAGATGTACTTCCTACTCTGGTTTTCATGAAAATCCCAATCAGATTCTGTTCTCTTTATTTGCCTATTCATAAGCTAGTTGTTTATCGACAGCTTTGAATAAGGTTTGGGCTATAGCTCTGGTGACCTTTATACCTCTAGGAAATAGGGAACTTACCTTTGTGAGGATGCATGTAAAGATCTTAGAACCCTTAGGTGTTATGCTACCGATTTGTTTAGGGGTACTAAGGGAGACAATCAAGTACTGCAACCGTTCGCCAACATTTCAGTTATCTATTGAGGGAAGAAGGAATGATGTTGAATAATGGCTGATTATGTGCTATAAATAGAGAATGTGGAACTTGTGGAAATAATCTGTGTTTGTTTTGTTGCATAGCATGCATATTGTAACATATGATCTCATGCATCATTATTTTATTTTAAACAGTGAAGTTGAAAATTGTACTCCAGAACATGGAAGTTAGATATGAATTTGAAGTTGAAAGGAAATCAGAATCTGTCAAAATGAAGAGGAAGTTGAGGATCGGAACAATAGAAAATAATTTGTCAAGTCTCCGAGAGTTGGGGAGGAAGCTTAAAGCTATACATAGAGGAGTTTTCAGAAAGAAGTATGGAAATCTGTTGGGGTTGTTAGAATTGGAGGTTTAAATACCTGTCATCACTGCACTTGCTCATTATTATGATTCATTATTGAGATGCTTCACATTCCAAGACTTTCAGTTGGTGCCTACTATTGAGGAGTACGAGCAGATCCTGGACATATCTTTGAATGGTAAAGTTCCTTACATGCACTTGGAGCAACATGCTTCTATTTTGACACTATCATCCATCACTAAAATATCTTAGGATGAGTTGAGTGACCGACTGACTGCTATAAGTGGTACCAAAGGGTTTTCCCAATGATTCTTGGAGGCATATCTTCTTCAGCTGAGTGTAAAGGGAGATTGGGAAACTTTCATGGACGTTCTAGCTCTTACACTATATGGAGTGATGGTGTTTCCTAATGTTGTTCATTATGTTGATTATGCTGCAGTAGATATCTTTGTTGCTGTTAAAACAAGATCCGAAAATCCAGTTACGACAATTTTGGTTGACACTTACTTAGCTCTGGATTTGTGTCATGAGAGAAATATGAGAAAACTACCTTGTTGTGTGCCTGCTCTGTATATTTGGATGATGGCTCACATTGGTGATAACGTGATAGGGATTAGGTGCCCGATAGAGCTGGTGATTCGGAGGAAACTGGAGACGAAAAGTGGTAAAGAATGAGGTCAATATTTTGCCAGTCTGAATCAAAAGAAAATATTATGGCAACCATCTTGGCAACAAAGAACGAGTCTCATCTATAGCAATGCTAATTTTCCTAATGTGCCTCTCATAGGGACCAAAGGATGCATTAACTATAATCCAATCTTTGCTTAAAGACAGTTTGGATATCCGATCCGGGAAGCACCTACACCTGCTGCTTTAATTACACTTGTGTGTTACTACAAGGATGGATCTGTCACTAAAACGTTGGGCCAAATTCGTAGTGCCTAGAAGGATATATTCTGTGCGGAAAGAGATAGGAGGCCATGGGTAATAAGCAAAGAAATCCCATATCAGTAATGAATGGCAGATAGAGTAGAGGAGGTCAAATTTCCTTTTAAGCTAATTTCTCATAACCCTGTGGAAAATCTATGCCTGATGTTGATTGCGATGAAGTGAAGAAATTAAAGGAAGAAGTTGAAAGACTGAAGAGAAAGAATACCGCATTGAGTCATGATTTGCAAAGCCTTTGACAGAACTATACCAATGTCAAGGTAGAGTGTGAAGAAAAGACAAAGATGAATGAGAGATTAGTAAAAAAATGGAAGGTGGATGAAAATTATATCGTGAATATAACACAAGATCTTATCGCTGTCAAAGCTGATTTAGCCTCTAGAGTCAGAGAATGGGACAGGACTTTGCATTCTGAGCGCCAATGGAAGAAATCTTATGGTGAAGTCAAACAGGATAGGCAGAAGGTGTTAAAAGAGCTATATGATCTTCAAGTCTGATTTAACAGCACCAAATCACAAATGAAAGAAATAATGTCAGAATATGAAGAAAGGATGAAGGATGAGCAATGGCATCGAATAGAGACAGAAGAGAAGCACGAGATTATAGTGACTTAGCTGCAGAATCACATCATTGATAAAGAGGAAGTCATAATTCACTGGAAGACACGTTTCTCACAGTTAGTTGCTTTAGCCAATGGAGCTATTGATGAGGTGCCAAGAATGTTGCGTAAGGCTGATGTATCATTGATGTTTTTCAACCTTCCAGAAAAAGTCCAAAACTTTCTGAACCATGGTAAATTCCTAGTGGATGAGATGAAAAATATAATAGCTAGTGCCAAGAAATGAATGTATTTTCTTGTTCTGATCATTTGTTTTATGATGTCAAACAAGTTCGATTCTCTATTAATAAAATTGCAGGTTGAATTTTCATGAGATGGGTGTATAATTTTCATAATCACTATTTAAATTGCATGCATCATTTTTTATTTCTTCATATCATTTATATTCATTTTTGCATTATCATTCAATTAATTCATATAAAATAAAATCACAGAAAAGCAATAACGGCAAAATTTCTCCGACATCCCTACAGAACTTGTGCTAATAGTAAGAATATGGAAGACTGGAGTGAAATGCAAGAAAGCATGAAAGCTGATATCAACCAACTTAAGAATCAAGTCACTGGTATCGATCAACTTAAGAATCAAGTTGAACGAATCTATGAGATGATGATAACCTTGAAAGATGCGGTTGCTGCTCAGAATGACGAAGCTCAGTCTTCACATCCTCCTATTTTTCAACAAGGGACATTACAGACACAAAATCTCAACCAAGGAAATCGAACAAATCAAGAGTTCCCTCTGTTCGGCTTGCCTCTGAACTATGAACCACCATACAAGAAAGGTGTTGAGCAAGAAACTATACCACAAGTTGTTAATGCTGGTAGCGCTAAAGGTTAACCTGAGTTCACTCAAGTACCACCTGTTGGTCATGGTGAAAAGGTAGTAATCAATAAAATTCCTGCTACTACCCAGCCACAAGTCTTACAAATTCTTACTACTGAACCATCTTCGGCAAAGGTCAATATTCCTGAAGATATTCAAAACGTATTGATTAATGCTGACAAGACCAAGGACAAGCTGGAAATCTTAGAGGAAAGGCTCAGAGTGATTGAAGGAGCCAGTGCCCGTGAATTTAGAGATGTCGTTGAACTATGCTCAGTCCCTGATGTTGTAATCCCTCCCAAATTTAAAGTTCCCGAGTTTGAAAAATATAGGGGAGCAATTTTCCCAAAGATTCATCTGACCATGTATTGCCGAAAGATGGTCACTCATGCTCATGATGAAAAGCTACTGATGCACATTTTTCAAGATAGTCTAGCAGGAATGACCCTGAACTGGTATATGCATCTGGAACTAGCTAGGGTTCGTTCCTAGAAGATCTTGTAGACGCTTTTCTTAAGCAATACAAGTACAATATGGACATGGCTCCTGATAGAATGCAATTTCAAAACATGCAAAGAATGGTTCCAAAACTTTCAAAGAGTATGCGCAGAGATGGAGAGAGTTAGCTGCCCAAGTTGAACCTCCACTACATGAGAAAGAAATGAATACCATGCTTATAGAAACATTACAAACTCCTTTCTATGAGCATGTGCTCGAAAGCGTTTCTTCCAATTTCTCCGATATTGTCACTATTGGGGAAAGAATTGAACATGGGTTGAAGAGTGGAAAAATAGTACAACGCTCGTCCGCAGCCACCAATGCTAAAAAATCCGGGTTCAATCCCAACAAGAAGAAAGAGTGAGAGGTTCAAGCAGCTTCTGGCACGCCTTATTGGGGGGATATCAACAACAATATCGTCCTAATTACAAACCTTTATCGTCATAATACTCCTAGGCCACCAACTACATATAGACCTCCATTGGCACCTAATAATGAATTTCAGCCTAGAACTGGAGGTCCGAGTTTTAATCAAGCACAAAGTCAAGGTTATGGCCAAAGGAGTAATAATTCGGGAGAGAAAGTTGTGAATTTTACTCTTATCCCAATGACCTACACATAGTTGTTGCCAGATTTGCTCAGAAATGCACTAGTGGCCTTATGTCCAGCAAAGGTTGTACAACAATCGTATCCCAGATATTATGACGCCAATGCAAAATGTGAATATCATAGTGGAGAGATTGGTCATTCGACTGAGAATTGTCGAACCCTCAAGTATAAAGTGCAATCCATGCTTGACTCTAAGTGGCTTACCTTCCAGGAACAAAAGCCGAGTGTTGAGAAGAACCCTTTGTCTGGACATACAAGCTCCACGATGAATGCTATTATGGAGGAAGGAGGTTCAATCTTGGTTAAGAGTGTCAGTGAAATGAAAAAACCTATGAATGAGGTTTTTAAAGCGTTTTGCCAGGCTGGTTTATTCCAATATGAATACAAGTCCGAAGATAAATGTGGTTTTCATGCTTGCACCAAACATTCCATTGATGAGTGTGTTGAGTTTAAAGATTTTGTGCAAGACTTGATAGACAGGCATGTTCTACAGGTTTGTCATCAAATGAAAGAAGGTAAAGTGTTTACTGGAGAAGAGTGGCTTCCACAGAGGCCTAAACCATTGGTGATTCAATTTACCAAAGCCACCACTCCCATGCCTTCATGGCGATAACCTTTAGTTATTCAAACACCATCATCTTTCTCGTATAAGAATGATAAAGTTATTCCCTGGAAATTGGTGTTAGTATCGTTGAAGGAGAGCGAAAAGAAAAATCAGTTGAACAGGGTAAGACAACAATTGATAATATCTCTGTAATAGGAGGTATGACAAGGAGCGGACATCTTTTTACTCATCCTGACTTAAGAGGTGAAACAAGCTATGAAAAGAATAGAGAAGAAGGAGCTATGGAGAAGGCAAAGTCATATTTGAAGGGAAAAGTTGTGCAAGCTAGTTTGGAGCCTGAAGAAAGAGAGAGAGAGAGATAAAGGAGATTACTGAAGAGGATGCTTCTGAGTTTCTGAAGTTCATCCAACAAAGCGAGTACAAAGTAGTGGATCAATTGAACCGAATGCCAGTAAGGGTGTCTTTGTTAGAATTGTTAATGCATTCAACTTCTCATCGGAAGTTATTAATGAAGATCTTAAGCGGAGCTCATGTGAAACGAGATCTCTCCTTGGATAAATTTGAAGGGATTGTTAGTCACATCACTGCTAACAATTACTTAACTTTTACTGAGGATGAGATACCTTCAGAAGGTAGAAGCCATAACAAAGCTCTTCACATTTCAGCCAAATGCATGAATCATTTTATATCACGTGTGCTAATCGATAATGGTTCATCTCTGAACGTAATGCCGAAAACCACATTGAAAAAATTGCCTAGTGATGGGATTCATCTACGTCCTAGTTCCATGGTGGTGAGAGCTTTTGATGGCAGCAAAAGAGAAGTTATAGGGGAGGTGGAGCTACCAGTATAAGTCGGTCCGTGCACTTTCCAAATTGTATTCCAAGTAATGGACATATTACCAGCGTACAGCTGCCTGCTGGGAAGGATTTGGATACACACAGCTGGGGTAGTACCATATACTTTGCATCAGAAGCTAAATTTTGTAATTGATGATAAATTGATTATAGTTTCTGGAGAGGAGGACTTGGTAGTATGTGGATCCACATCCACTCCCTATATTGAAGCTACGGAAGAAGCTTTGGAAACCTCATTTCAGGCTCTGGAGATTGTTAGCACAACCTATGTGGAACCCTTCAAGCTGAATCCATGTTTGTCTAGTGCATCTTTGATGATGGCCAAGACTATGATGAAAGAGGGGTATAAGTATGGTAGTGGTTTGGGCATAAATGGTAAAGGGTCTGTAATGCCACTGAAATTGGTTGAAAACAAAGGGAAGTATGGTTTGGGATACAAACCTACTCATGCTGATCGAAGGAGAATCATCGAGGAAAGAATTGAAAGAAGTTGAGCCAAGATAGAAGGTCGGGAGCCGAGAACTAAAGAAATTCGCATGTGCAGTCTGGATCAGAGTTTCTACAGTGCCGGATGGATCAATGTTGATCAAGTGGCAGCAATCGAGCAGAGGCATGGAGATCAGAGCTTCAATCTTGTGCACATTCTTGATGAAAAAATTGGCAATTGGGAATCTGTAGACATACCTGTGGTGTTTACATGTGACGAAATGTAATCTTTGTTTGGTTTGGAACAATTTATTTCTCGTTGTGGTACTTTCTTTTAGCAGTAACAATGTTTCAATATTAATAAAATTGCGCATTTTCATTTTGAAATTCTTGTTTTGTCTATTTATTTCCATAAAAATTGAATAATGCAGATATAACAATGCTTGTTTTGAAAATAATTATTCCAATATTTTGTATCCAAATTTCACGGACCCCGATGTTATATGGAAAATGATGACTATGAAAAAACTGTGAACCCTCTCCAGAATTGTTGAGATTAGTTGAACAAGAAGCCAGAGAAATAAAACCGCATCAAGAAGAGGTTGAAATGATTAATTTGGGAAATGAGGGGGAAGAAAAGAAAGTTAAAATTGGAATTGGTTTGACAGAAGAAATAAGACAGCAATTATATACTCTTTTGAAAGAGTTTAAAGATATATTTGTCTGGTCGTACGAAGATATGCCTAGTCTAGACCCCGAAATCGTACAACACCAGTTACCACTTAAACTAGAATGTCATCCGATTAAACAAAGATTGAGAAGAATGAAACTATAGGTATCGTTAAAAATAAAGGAGGAAGTGGAAAAACAATTCAATGCTGGATTTTTAGCAGTAGCACAATATCCTCAATGGGTAGCAAATGTTGTCCCCGTACCAAAGAAAGATAGAAAGGTTCGAATGTGTGTAGATTATAGAGATTTGAATAATATGGCTACGTCATCATTATATTCATTCATGGATGGATTCTCTGGATATAATCAGATTAAACTGGTGCCTGAAGATATTGAGAAGACTACTTTTATCACTTTATGGGGCACATTCTGTTATAAAGTAATGTCTTTTAGGTTGAAAAATGCTGGGGCAACGTATCAAAGGGCAATGGTGACTCTTTTTCATGAAATGATGCATAAAGAAATTGAAGTTTATGTTGATGATATGATAGCTAAATCTGCATCTGAAGAAGAGCATCTTGTTAACTTGAAAAAATTATTTGAAAGGTTACGAAAGTACAAGCTCAGGTTGAATTCGCCTAAATGCACTTTTGGAGTAAGGTCTGGAAAGCTCCTAGGGTTCATTGTCAATCAAAGAGGAATAAAAGGGAATCCAGATAAGGTACGTGCTATTCTAGAAATGCCACATCCTCGCACAGAAAAGGAAGTTCGAGGTTTTCTAGGAAGATTAAATTACATTGTTAGATTTATTTCCCCAGTTAACCGCCACTTGTGAGCCAATTTTCAAATTGTTACGAAAGAATCGGGTGGTAGAATGGAATGAAGTTTGTCAGATAACATTCGATAAAATTACACAGTATTTAAGAGAACCTCCAATACTGTGCCCGCCAGTCCCTGGAAGGCCTCTTATCCTCTATCTAACAGTATTAGACGGATCAATGGGTTGTGTTCTCGGAAAACATGATGAAACGGGGAAAAGAGAGTATGCCATTTATTATATGAGCAAGAAATTTACTGATTGTGAACAAAGATACTCTGCATTAGAGAAAACCTGTTGTGCATTGGCTTGGGTAGCAAATCGCTTGAGACAGTATATGTTGAGTCACACAACATGGCTAATCTCTAAGATGGATCCAATCAAGTATATTTTTGAAAAGTCTGCTCTAACTGGAAGAATAGCTCGTTGGCAGATGTTGTTAATCAGAATTCGATATTCTATATGTCACTCAAAAAGCTATTAAGGGTAGTGCTTTAGCAGAATTTTTGGCTCATCAACCCGTAAATAATTATCAACCTACACAACCTGAGTTCCTAGATGAGGACATTATGGCTCTGTTTGCCACGAAAGAAAGTAGTGATGATGAAGGGAAGTGGACTTTATTCTTTGACGGATCCTCTAATGCATTAGGACATGGTATAGGGGCAGTGCTTATCTCCCCGAAAAAACAATATATACCAATGACTGTGAGACTATGTTTTGATTGCACAAATAACATAGCAGAATGTAAAGCTTACGCTATGGGGATCCGGGCAGCCATAGACTTAAAAGTGGAGTGTTTGAATGTATATGGTGATTCAGCACTGGTTATCCATCAAATAAAAGGAGAGTGGGAAACTAGAGATCAAAAGCTGATTCCTTACAAAGCATATATTAAAGGAATGATTGAACACTTTGAAGATATAGAGTTTCATCATATTTCAAGAGAAGATAATCAGTTAGCTGATGCTATTGCTACTTAATCATCCATGCTTGTGATAAGTCAAGAAGAAGATCTGCCAATGATTAAGATGCAAAGTCATGAAGATATAGTATATTGTCATTTCATTGAAGAAGAGGTGGATGGCAAGCCATGGTACTTTCACATTAAACGATACCTCTAGAATCGAGAATATCCAAAATCAGCCACTGAAAATGATAAGAGAATGTTGAGAAGGTTAGCCTCTGGTTTTGTACTAAACGAAATCATGATATGGTGTTCCTTTGATGTGTGAATGCAAAAGAAGCCAAGTTGATATTGAAAGAAGTACATGAAGGAACTTTAGGAACACACATGAATGGACATTCTATGGCTAGGAAGATGCTAAGAGCTGGTTATTTCTAGATGACAATGGAAAATGATTGTTGTAAACATGTGAGAAAGTGTCAGAAATTTTTTATCTACACTGTGGCCTTTTTCCATGTTGGGTATAGACGTCATTGGAACTATTGAACCAAAAGCATCAAATGGACATCGATTCATACTGGTGGCCATTGACTATTTCACTAAATGGGTTTAAGCTGCTTCTTATGCTAATGTAACCAGGAAAGTGGTGACAAAATTTATAAGGAAGGATTTGATTTGTAGATATGGAATTCCTGAAAGAATTATCATTAATAATGCCACTAATTTGAACAATCAAATGATGTCGGAACTGTGCGAAGAATTCAAGATTAAGCATCATAATTCTTCCCCCTATCGGCCAAAGATGAATGGAGCGGTTGAAGCGGCTAATAAAAACATAAAGAAAATAATTTAGAAGATGGTGGTAACCTATAAAGATTGGCATGAGATGTTACCGTTTGGTTTGAATGGATATCTCACTTCGGTGAGGACATCAACAGGAGCAACACCTTTCTCACTTGTGTATGGAATGGAAGTTGTACTACCATTTGAGGTGAAAATACCTTCTCTTAGAGTATTGATGGAGACTAAGTTAGAAGAAGTCGAGTGGGTTCAAGCAAGATATGATCAACTCAATCTCATTGATGAGAAGAGGTTAGCCGTTGTATGTCACGGACAATTATATCAAAATAGAATGAAAAAGGCATTTGATAAAAAAGTTCGTCCGTGAGAGTTTCATGAAGGAGATTTGGTGGTTAAAAAGATCATATATGTTCAAAAGGATCATCGCGGTAAATGGATGCCAAACTACGAAGGTCCCTATGTTGTGAAGAAAGTTTTTTTGGGAGGAGCGCTAATTCTCACAAGGATGGATGGGGAAGAGTTACCGTTACCAGTCAACTCTGCAGTTAAAAAATTTTATGCATAATCTGATTCCATAGTCTGGAGAATATAATATTTTTGGAAATATTGAACTTTGTGCGAAAAAAACATTTGAATTGTATCTGCGTTATCTTGTGGTGAAATGAAATTTTTCTTATGCGTTTTGTTATTGCTAAGAGAAGTACACACCATAGGTTGTCTACAAGATTTTTCAGAGTTCTAAAGGATGTCGTGGGATGGATAAAAAACAAAAAGGAAAAATTGCACAATAAATCATGTTTATGGAATCATTGAATTTATTGAAAAAAAATAATAACGAAATTTTTTTTGACACAACCTTAAAGCTTGGCATAAAAAAAGGAATTAAATTGATCTTTCAGAGGTAATATATTTGCATGCATATGTCTTAGAAATATTTTTGAGCCTTCATCCAGCCCCAAGAGAAAGGATTTGTCTAAATAATCTGCAGTGTCAATCATCAAAAATCTAGAATGAGCATCACATTGGGGCAATCAGTTGGTGTTTTCATGTGGTTAATCTTAATTTCAATCTCTTTTCCTCAGAAGCATTCAAAAAAAAAAAGAGATAATAAAAGTCCGTTAGATTGAAAACCCGCACAGAGCAATCTAAGCAAAAGATAAGACGATAAAAAGAGAAAGAAAAATGACAAGTGTTGAGAGTCATTGAAATCTGTTGCAGGAGTTAGTCCCTCTAAAAATCAAATAATCAAAATTCAAAATGATATACGGCCATGTTTCTTCATCTTGAAATATCAATAAAATTCCATTGTACCTTTCTTTGAGCCTGAAAATATATATATTTCAAAAATATCCTAAACAAGGATCATCAGCATGTTGGAATTCAGTTTAGAATACATATCAAAAGCTTCTTGAAAGAGATCAATCCAAGAAGGAGTGTATTAAGAGCTCCCAAGTCAAAATCAAAAGAAAAGAAATTTTTCAAAAGGAAAATGTATGTCATCAATTTCAAATGAGGATCATTCGCAAACAAAAGATGTTATCACAAAAAAAGTGTTAAACAAAAAGAAAGAAAAGAAGAAGACGATCTCGGCAAGAACATGAATTGTTTCTCACAACACTTGAATGATGATTCTTGTTTCGAAAAAAAAAAAACTACAAACATTTTTTGAGCCTCTATATCTTTTTCTTCAAAACCTTTTAAACCTTGACCGCGTTACAAGCCGTATAAAGTCCATATTGATTGAAAAATGATTGTCAATGATTTTCACAGGGAATAGCCTTGCAACAGAGGAATGTGAATGCCAATACAAGTCAAAAAAAATGCTTTTGACGAAAAGGATGATACAAATTTGCCAACTGAACAAGATCAAAATAGTGTCAGAGGAACACCAACACTGGGGCGATCCTTTCTTATTTGTGTCTTTCCCATATTTTTCTCTATCCAAGGCCGAATTACTTTTTGTCATCCATATTTTAAAACTGGGGTACTTCCATTTAGTTCAATCAGTATCGGTTCATTTTCTTAAAGATGCAGTTTTCTCCACATAAGTTGCATTGCCCCAGTTTCTCACTAAATCCATTGTTATTCATCTAACCCAACAACATTGGCTATCCCTTTGAACCTTAATTTCCTATTTTCGTCAAAAATTGGGGTAATTCTGTTGCATTCATTATCAGCTCTCAAAGAGTATGAAAGATTCAAAAATAAAGTTGCACTCATTGCCTATTTGGAGTTTAACATGTCTTTCTCGTATTTTTTGTTCATCCACCCATTCTGTCACATATGCATCAAAATGTTAGAATCTATCACATTTACAATTTTTGTGTCTGGCATTAATGTTTGTGAATACCTTTTTTCAAATTCAAAATTAAATCCCAAGGAATTCAATGATTGCATAAAAAAATATTTGGCTTAAAAAGAGAAACAAAATTACAAATCAAAATCCTCATGCATTTGAAAAGGCAAAATTGGAAATTTTCATACATTCATATGAGCATCTTCAAATAATAAAAATAAAATCTCATGTAAGTCAAAATTTCATGCATTAGCATAGAGTCATGCACTCAATTCATTCAAATGGATAAAAATTCAAAGAGTTGCATACATTACCATGTATTCATAAATGCATTCATGCATTCATTCCTAAATGGAAAAATCGAAATTGTCAGGCATTTTAAAAATATTCTCATGCATTCATATATGCATTCAAAACAAAAACAAATCACAGATTGAATTTTCAGATAATGGTTTCATGACCCTCTGATTCAAGGTCTTGATCTTTCTTTACTTTTTGACTCCCTGCAGAAGCAAAGTCATAACTCCTCTTTGATATTTTGATCCCTGTAGAAGCAAGGTCACATTTATGTTTGGCACTTGACCCCTACAGAAGCAAGGTCTTGGCCATTCTTTGGTTTTGACTCCCTGCAGAAGCAAAGTCACAATCATTCTTTACTTTTCGACTCTCTACAAAAGCAAAGTCACCATTATTCTTTGATTTTTGACTCCCTGCAAAAGCAAAGTCGTAATTATTCTTTAGTATGTTGATCTTCTGCAGAAGCAAGGTCACATTTGTTTTGGCACTTGATCCCCTGCAGAAGCAAGGTCTTGGCCATTCTTTGGTTTTGACTCCCTGCAGAAGCAAAGTCACAATCATTCTTTACTTTTCGACTCCCTGCAGAAGCAAAGTCACCATTATTCTTTGATATGTTGATCCCCTACAAAAGCAAGGTCACATTTGTCTTTTGGCGCTTGATCCCCTGCAGAAGCAAGGTCTTGGTCATTCTTTATTTTCAAGTTCGTGTGCGAAAGGACTCAAAGTTGTATCCACACTTTACTTTTCAGTTCATGTGTGAGAAAAGACTCAGTCGAGTCTCCATATTTTATTTTATTTTATTTTTTCTTTCGAACGAAATCAGTTGCTTTATCTTTACTTATCTTTTACTTTAATAATCTGAAAATTTTAATTTTCAAATTATTTAGTAAAATCTAAGTAAAAAGGGGCAACTGTCAACACCCGAATTCGTCCGGTTAAATTAAAAATAAAAATATAAAAAGAATTGATGATTTGGTTATGTGAGTTATGCTATGGTCAAGACTGTTCAAAATTGTTCAGGGTGATTGATCAAGAGGTAAAATATGAGTGAAAAAATAGATAATGAAATATTCCAAAATATCTCTCTTTAAAAAATAAAAAGAAAATAATTAAAAATAAATAAAAGAATTAGAAAAAAATACAAACTAAAAAAAAATTCCTCTACTCTCCGTAACTTCCCACTCAATCTTAACTTCTCATAAAAAAATAAAGATAATAATAAAAAAAAAGAATCAGTCAATCTCACTCAATCTTAACATCCCACAAAAAAAATAAAGATAATAATAATAATAATAAAAAAGAATCAGTCAATCCACCCATGTTCTCCATTTCACAATAATAAAAAAATAAAAATAAAATATGACCGTTCTCAAACTATTTCATCTCATGTTTGTCTACACTTCATCTTTAATAATAAAAAGAATAAAAAGAAAAAAGAAATGGTCAATCTTTCAAAACTGCTCTGAACTACTTTCAATGTAGAATATAAATAAATAAAATAATATAAAAAGGGATTCACTTAAGTGGTAACGATTCTTACGTTAACGGGGACTATGGATCATTTTGAGAGAAACAAAGGAGGAAAAAAAGAAAGAGATGATCACTAATAAAGGGAGAACACGTTAAAAAATATTGAGAAGGAGAAAAAGAGAAGATTGATCCTCCTAACTTACTGTCCACACTCAATTTAAAACTGAGAAGCAAAGAACATTTAGAAAGTAGGTTATCATTCTTGAAAAACCAGTATAGGTATGTTTTGTAATTTCTAAAATTTTGTATAGTTCTCAAAGATTGAATCTGTAAGCCTGTATTTTTATCTTTTTGTGATTTTTTATTTTTATTTTTATTTTTTTCATCATCTTCATGGTTTCATTTCATAAATAAATGTAAGGATATGGAGATAAAGAAACAAAAATGTTATTTTTTGCTCTTTATGAT
>Ga0123340_1003197_pt1 | contig 15256 bp, 11 predicted proteins | sample SirMexnodulemix_FD_89961 | JGI IMG/M metagenome (GOLD analysis project Ga0123340, IMG submission 89961) | Root nodule microbial communities of legume samples collected from Mexico - Siratro Mexico nodule mix | ecosystem: Host-associated > Plants > Roots > Nodule | place: Mexico: Nepantla... | reverse complement strand
TTCCTATACATTTTTTTATTATATTTAATTTTATGTTTTAATATTGATTAAAATTAAATGACTTGGATTATAATATAAATTGGAAATCCTAATTTAATATAGATATTTTGAAAGATGACATTCTCATCATGGAATTTCAATTGAACAAGTAAATTCTAAAACTGAATCTGTTAATTAGTTTTCGAACCTGCATAGCTTTCTCCAGTGAGGAACAGCTCCCTTGTTCTGTATGATGGAAACTTCTCGTACCATTTCAACATGAACAAATACATATCATTGGCTGCAAAAAAACAAACGTATGTGTTCTCACAAAATTTCTCATTTTTCACAAAGAGCATTTAGATCAAGGTTCTTTAGATTATTACCATTTTAGATTTTTTATTTGTCTTTTACCTCTATATTAGCACTTGTATTGGTTTTTCCCTCACAAGGCCAGAGTTTCTTGATGATTCTATCATCTTTTTTAATATTAAGTGTTACTCTAACTTTGTTCCCAATATAGTCAAATATCTATTCATGTATTTCAACTCATCTAGCTCAATATTCTTGTATCTAAAATGCTTATACTGCTTCCATTAAATCACAAATAAGAACTTAAGCTCTTTTCCATTTCATTCACCCAGCTTGAATCTAATATCTTCCTCAATCTGTATCACTTTGAATAACTGATGAGTTCAACTACATCTACTGTTAGTGCTGTTTTCCAATTATATTTAGAATTTCACCTTAGTAATATGCATGTATCTAATGTAAATTACTGAAGTAAAATTCCAAAAATTTAATGTAAAAGTAAAAGTTTGAAAATGGCGAAAAAGAGAATAGGCATTTGTTACCAGTGGAGACATCTCCAGAATTGTAATCTGAAGTTGTGTTTGAGTACGACCAACCAACTCCAGCAGGAGACTCCACAAAAATGAGGTTGGATGCTACAAATGACAAGATATCAGGAATCAGTGTCACCAAAAAATATATAAATAAAAATTCTATTTTTTTTAACCATGGTAGTGGAAGGAATTATCCATAGCTGGAAGTTAATAATAAACATTGTCCAAACCTTGAGGGCACATAAGATAGATGATTATTCTCTTCTCAACATTTATCTCATATCTGAAGTGACATTATCAACTTTCCAATTTTGAACCACATTACATGTATGTTTCATACCTTTATTCCAAGACATTGAATTTCTTCGGAGACCACGTCCATCACCATTTGGATAAAAGGGTCCCAATTCAGTAAAAGCACCTCCTCCCATGGAAGAACATCCAGGGCCTGAGTAAAAATTGGCAGGGGTAAGTATTATTTTATTTCAATGCGGTTTAAAATATTCAAATTAACCTTAAACATGTCAGCTCTGTCTTCTCACAGCTTACAATGATATAACTAAAAATATAAGGATATGTTTTAGTGCAGCATTAACCAATGAACAAACTTAGACTAAGTACTGTCTTGTCTACAGTGAACATGAGCAAAATTTAAATTAGTGCATGTTTTGGATTGTAGTAAGAAGATACAATTTTTATTTTTTTTTGTTTTCCAAGCAACAATTTCTACGTTCTTACTTTTGTTTTTTCAGGTAATTTCTAAAAGCACTTTTGCAACTTTCATCCTCACAAACCCTGGCCATTTAACAACATTCTCCTTGTCAATAGCTCACCTTAAAAATAAAGAAGAAATGAACCCTGCTTGGAGTAAATTTTACAGTGACCAATGTGATAGAGTGACTGACAATCACGAGAAAAGAATATCTATACTGGATGATTTGATGTAGCTGTTAAAGTTTTTTTAAAAAAAATAGGTTTTACAGAAAACCATAGTCGTTTTACTTTTTTTTATCAGTTATTCAGCAGGCTCTGCAAAAGAGAGCAACAGTATAAGCAAACAGCACTTGCGGTTGAGTAAAAAGACAACACAAGTTGAATGTTGTGGACAAATCAATGACACCTTCCTTGGCTTGACATAAAAAGAAATGAAAAAGGAATCAAAATAATCAGTGGCTCGCCTAAAAAGAATACAAAAACACAGTAAATAAATAAACAAAAGCATGAAGAAAGTATTTTTGCAAACAAATTGACTCCATTTAGGAGCACCCACATCATGATTCACTTGAGCCAACCCAAATCTCATAGCAAGGTACATAGGGTTAAAGAACCATGTAGGTTCGATGAATGAAGTTATGAAGCCATGCTTGTTTTGAAAATATACAAGTGGGTGTGGCAATTGAAGAAGAGTAGAAAAGGGTGACACAAGTCCATAACCAACCTCCATTGAGCCAAAGTGTTAGGGGCTTCTTGTCAGGGTCTTGCTCAGCCTCCACAAAATAGTAGAAGAGGCTCCTTCCATGCTTGACATCAACATCAACATACCCAGCAAATTGCTTAAACCCAACATTAGGTTGACCAGGCAATCTCACCACCAAATCCTCAGCTGGATACCCTTCTACTCCAACAGTGCCCAGCAAGATGGCACACCCCACCACAATCATGACTCCAACTAACCAACACCTACCCATGTAACCCATCCCCCCAAAACCTCCTGTACCCTCACTAGAAAACCCCCCTTTGTCCATTCTCCCACAAATCTTTTATCTTTATTGTCTAAAACAGGAACATATATATACTAAAGGCTAATCCTAACCCTCTCCTCACTCTCAAAAAAAGCAATCTTTTTCCAAGTAGTATATTACACAAGTCAAATGAATTAACTATGGTACTTTGTCTTTTCAGTAGACTTATGTTTGTTATGGGATGGGAGAGGCACGTGAGTCATGGGTCCCCACCTAAAGATCTTAATCGCATAGAGTATGGCCCAAATGCATGAAGGAGTTAGCATAATAAATATAGGAAGAGAGTGACTTCTGCCGGCATTTCGACGATTACATGTCTCGGCATGATTTACATGGATTTAAATTAAAAAAAGAGGAAGAAAGTTAGAAACAGAAAGAGTCGTTGAAAAAAGTAAGAGCAGTATTCATGTCATTAATGGTGTAAAACTAAATGTTCAGAAGTAGATAAGGTAATCAAGAGCTGATCAAAGGAGTCAACTAACTAATTTTAATACATTTCATTTTCAAATACAATATCAATTTTCCAATTTTTTTTAAATTTATAACTTTTATCTCCTACTTTAAAATAAATAATTTAGTATCCTAATTTTACAATATTAGTGTGTTCAGCCCATTATTGAAATTAAAATTTTGACATTTAAAATAAGCTCAAACAAGTAATAAGTATCCAATAAATTAGACTTTCTTTTTGAGTAACCAATAAAAAAATTTGTGCTTTTGAGAATCGAAATAATTTTATTTTGCTTAAGATTTCTCTTGTTTGTTCATAAGAATTCTCTTTATTAATCTCACCATTTACGTGTTGACACAGTGATTGCAATGTGTAACAGTCTAAAAATTTGTCATCTAAATAGAAGTGTAATGTGTAACAGTCTAGAAATTTGTCATCTAAATAGAAGTGGTAAAAGTAGAATGAACACCTGATTATTTTATTATTAAATTGAAAATGAGTATTTATGGGAAAGGCTATTAGGTCAAGTCTCATTTCTACCTGAGACACCATCTTTATAATCTCTGACTTTTCCCCTTCCTCAGACTTATCTCTAAGCCTCTGCATCTGTCTTTCATCAGTTTCTCGTGTGGAGCTCACTGTTGGACTCGTGGCAGAGAACAGAATAAGTCTATCCGATCAGAACCCCAGTAAAGTAAGTTCGTTTTTCGCCCTCTTCTCTTAGAAACAGTTTAGGGTTTTCTGATTCCTCTACCGTTTGAGCTTGCATATGGCCTCTAAGTCATCAAACGGTGCCTCTGCGAACTCGGTTTCCTAGAGTATGAGTCTGATCGTTGATCAGAGGTTCTTTGGTGTAGGTTTGAGTTCCTGAGGATCTTAGGCGATCGGAGCTCTTAGAGGGAACTTCCGCTTTGATTCAGGTAAGAGAAGCTTACCTGCCTTTCGTCTGATCTATGTGTGAATGTAGGTTAGGGTTTGATAAGTAATGATTGTAGTATCAGTGAAAATGCATCTGTGAAAGTTCTCTGCAAGTCTAAAATTGGGATTTGATTTTTATGATGTTGATTTGATTTTGCGTGTATGATGTGGTTGTGAAAATTGATGGTACGTTGATCTATTGAGTAGATGGTTTGTCTTAGGGTAGATCATTCTTTGTGTATGCATGTTGATTTGGCCCAATTTAGTCAACTGAAGCATTCATGGTAGCTTTGAGGTAGTAGAAACTGCATGATTAATATGAGAAGTTGTTGTTTTTCTGCATAACTCACCTAGGCTAGGCACTCTTGCCCAGAGGCGAGTTCAATTGGAAATCTAATATGGGCTTTCTGGTTCAATTTCACCTAGGCGAGGGTACTGTTGCCTAGGCGAGAATGTCCCTAGAGCAAATGTGCTCTCTAGACTGATTTCACCCAGCCGAGGAATCCTTTGCCTAGGCAAGGAGGTATTCTCGCCCAAGTGAGAGTAATCTCGCCCAGTCGAGAATTGCCCTAGAACGGGTATGCTCTCTGGACTATTTTCACTCAAGCGAGAGGACTTTTGCTCAAGCGAGGTGGATTCTCACTCAAACTAGAATATTGTCGCTTAAGCTAAAAAAAAATTGTCTTTCTGTTTTGATTGTTTGATTCTTTGTAGTGCAATGTATGGATTTAATAGAAATGAATTAATTGATAATTTAAATTTAATTTCATTGATGGTTTAGTGAATTCTTTTATTTTTGAGATTGAAATTGAAAAGTGAATGAATGCATGAGTAGATATCTATATTGTGATGTGATATTGTTAAAAATGTTGATGGAGTTAGTCAAGATCTAGGTATAGTTTTTTTAGGAATGAAAACACCCGTGCCTAGGTCAATTAGGAAGTACATTGTCTAAGGATCTAATCAATAACGATTGATATCCTGACACTACTAGTAATAGGAATCAAATAGATGATCATTACTAGGTGGTGAGAGTCGAAGGAGGTCTGAATTGGGTGACTGCAGCTTGAAACATAGCTGGTCAGAAAAGCCTTAAGGGGAGACTAACCCTGTCATACATGATTCAGGATTCATTTATGTGGAGGTTGTGGGAGTTACAGTTTGGAGATGTATGACAGGTGCATATCTCAAGGTCTATTCAATGCACGAGTCTTCTAGAAGTAGGGTTTAGTCTATCATGCTTGGGTTGCATTGACCTTTGCACTTGAATTGAATGGCTTTGAATCATTAAATATGGTTAGCTTACCCTTTGTTTTGTTGTGTTTGTGTTTTAATTTTTGTTTGTGGCAATCGTGTCTTGACATGAGAGCAAATGGTGTTGCAAAGAAATCTTTGGGAGATCATTTAGACTGAAGAATGTTGATAGGGATAGTAGTTTATTTTGAAAATCTTGTTTATGATTTTATAAATATGTTTTAAAATTTCAGTTTAGCATGAGTATGTATTCTTACGCATGTTAACTATGGAATATTGTAAAATATACATGATCTTAATATCTTAACTGGATTGATTAGTTTACTTTTGTAGGGTGTTACACAATATCTTGTTAATATTGTATGTGTTTAATTGAGTTGACTTTTTTTGTATATTTAAAGATATTAAATTAAAAAAAATAATATTGTCGTTGTTATTTTAAAAGTGAATGTTTGATCGGATTTGTGGTTCCACATCCTATGTTGCTAGAAGAAATCTTTAATTGCTTTATCTAAGCTGCAAGGCCTTTTGGTGTTTGCTTAGTGATTTTAATGTTGTTCTGCTAGTTGGTAAACATTGAGTTTATGAGTGAATCAGTGATGATGATCCTATTGTTCTCCCCTTTTTTTTATCCTCTTTCATTTGGTATAATTATAGAATTGGTAGTCATGGAATTGACAGAAAACTTGACCATGTTCTTGGTAATTTTTGCTAGTCTGGATATTTGGTATAATTGCATATACAAAATGCTTCATAGGGTTAGCTCTGATCATCATCTTCTGCTAGTTATTTTATCTGAAAATAACCTTGCTAGGAGAGGAAGTCTTAAATCCATAAAAGAAGATATTAGAGAATTGTATATGACTAGTTCTTAGATTTTAGGAGGAACCTGAGAGAAGTAGTTACTTGATGGTTGAACTCTTGAGAACCTTGGTCTTAAATAAAGAAACTTAGAAGTGACTTTTGGAAGTCTTAAACTAGCACATGTCACTCACATGAACACATGGGTTAGTTTAACTTTCCATTTGACTTTTCAAACATCAAAACACATTCTTGACCCCTTGGAACTCGCATGCGGTACAACATCTACTACTTCTCCTAAGTCATCATTGTGTTTTCACATCTAATCATTAAAATTTCCTAATCTTAAGGTACCACCATGTGCATTCCCAAATTTCAGGGATTAAGAAGTGTTAAACATAGTTAAGTGATTTTACTCTTGATTAGTGATGCACATTGTCGAACGTGTCCCAAATTAAACTAGGGGACTAGATTTTGCATTATAGTTGACCTAGGTCATTCTTCCAAGGACCACTCAAACGTTCTTAGTCACTAACAATATTAAACAGTAGCACGTGGGGGGTTGGCAAGTACGACGGTTAAACAAAATAATCAGAAAAAATGATTCAAACGAAATAGAGAAATTCATGTAATAAAAGTCAACCCAGCCTCCCTTTGGTTCTCCCAAATCCTTCACTGGTTTCTAAACATAATCCTAATTATATTCGTGGGTTAAACAAACTGGAATCCCTGCATCTATTTAACATCTCGACTACTCCACAATCGTGAAGCATTTTATCAAAGACCTAGTGTGTCAAACCAATGCAATTGCATGGTGAGCAACATCATTAGTTCGACTTAACTCTGACTCGGGAACTTCACAACACATTCCAATCGGACTGTATTTGTCCATTTACAGAGTCAATTCAACCATTAAATGCAACAAACAAATTAAAATAGCAAATGAACAAGTAATTGAGGAAACAAATACAAAATACAAACCTAAGGATTAATGAAACAGGAGAACCTTCGGGAACCGGATTGAACAAAGCTTTTAGTCACTCATCATCATGGTTGGCATGAACATGATTACGAAGAGAATGAACACGAAAATAAAAGTGCAGAAACGAAGAAGCGAAGAGAGTGAACAAAAATTGTATTCCCTACAAAAACCTGTCTAGTGTGGCTGTCGTACACACTCACTACAATATTCAGAGTTTTTCTTGACCTAAGGTGGCCCAGGCCCACCTCCACGTTTCCCTAATAAAAAAAAATGCACAGTTTTGATTCCAACTCTATTAGGGGTGAAATAACTAAGTTCTCCTCAATTGAATATTTCCGCTCAAAGTGTTGTCCATATTCCGTATGCCAACTTCAATGATGATTTCGTCCACTTTACAGTCCGAATTTGGTCTTGGATCCTCTCACAATGTTTTTAGATCTTTGAGTTATCTACAAAATGACATAAAGATCAAGTTAATCCGAGCTCTGTAGCAAAGTATATGAACAAAATATGAAACATGCTCAAGTTTGAAAAATTTCCGAAAATTTCATCAAATTGAGTCAAACTTTCAATTAAAGACCAATAAGCCCAAATAAATAAAAAAAAATGGTCCAAAACTTGTCATTATTCTTATTACTTTGTAGTAGGAAAGTGGTTAAAATAAATACATATCAATTAGCAAAGTTAGTTCCAGTTTTTTTGGCCCTTCTTCTTCTCTTAGACAAAATTATATATGGATGGTTTCTCTCTTTGTAATGATATGAATGAATTTGAGATTGAATGAAATCTCTTTGTGAGAATTTTTGAGAGTTGGATTTGTCTCTTCTCTTGTTTTGGTTCTTATCTTGACAATTGATGAATCCTCTTGCACTTATTCTTTGAATTCTTAATTCAAGGTAGCGTGTTCTTCCATTTTTCTACCTTTAATCCATTTTTAATTTCATTATTTTACTTGTTCTTGTTTTCTTATTCATTTTCTTGCATTACCAAATGTTAATCATCTCCTACTTCCATGAATACTTCTTGTTGTACCTTAGATGTTTCTTATTTCACGAAGGTTTTCTCCTTCATCTCCTATTGAGTTGATTAAGATTCTCTTAACCTTCAAAGGTTTGTATCAAGTATCAAGGACTACACGTATTACTTTTGAAGCCATGAATTTGCTACCCAAAAAGGTGAAAGGAGGTAATGTGGCCTTTAAAATTGTCATTAAAAAGGCTTTTAACACCCACCTCTCTTTCCTAGGAGTTTGCTTGGTGAACTTTCAATACCTTTTCTCAAAAAAAAAATAATACTTTTAAACCAAAACCTTTTGTGAATTCATGACTTGACTTCTTTTAATCATTGTTTTCTATAAGTGTATAAACATGTTGTGGTATGTCTCATCTAGTGCATGACTACAGCAGATTCAAGTAATTTATATTCTTTTGATCTAGAGATTGATCATATATACCAAGGCTTCTCAAACAATCAAAAATTCAAAATTTTCTTAATTCTTTTATTGATAGATTGTCTACTAATAAACCATCTATAAAACATATAATTGTTTTACTTCATTTATCCCTTTTGATTATAATTATAATCTTGATACCATGGCTCAAAGAATTTTAAGAAAGGTTATTGCTCCTGATGTTACTATTCAAATTCTATGCATTCAATACTCTAACATAGATGTGCCATGTGAGTTAAAATCTGGTTTGATACATTTGTTGCCCAAGTTTCATAGTCTTACACGTGAGGATCCACACAAACATCTCAAGGAATTTCACATCGTCTACACCACCATGAGACCATCTAGGGTGCTTGAGGAATATATCAAATTCAAGGCATTTCCATTCTCATTGCAAGAGGAAGCAACGGACTAGTTGGACTAACTTCCACCAAGATTAGTCACCAGTTAGGAGGATTTGAAAAGAATGTTTTTGGAAAAATATTTCCCAGTGTCCAAAGTGAATTTGATCAAGAAGGAGATGTGCGGAATAAGGCAGCTAGACTAAGAGAGTTTGTATGAGTACTAAGAGAGATTTGAAATACTCATTGTAACTTGGAGAAGTGAGAATATTCATTGTAACATGGAGAGCTGAGAATACTTGTTGTAACCAAATGTTTTGGTTAGTGGAAGCTCTTAAGCAGTTGCTTAAGAGGACTGAATGTAGCCTAAGTTTGGGTGAACCAAGATAAATTCTCATGTGTTAATCTCTAATTACTCTTTATACTCCTCATGCTATCATTATTATGTTAGATGATCCATTAGACGATCTTATAGAAATATTATTGATAAATGATCTGTTAGAAGATCTGTTAGTGGTCTACTAAACAGTCTATTTTTCATTTGCTACAAAAAGAGTCTAATAGGCTCCTTTCAACACCTTTCTTTTGGAGCCAATTGCGCCTTTAAACCATGATTCATCCTTCTCTAGATCAGAGCGCAGTTGAAACACAATGGATTTTTCAAAACAAATTAGAAGAAGATGTCAACATGGTAAGAGACAACACTAGATTGGTAGCATAAGGCTATAATTAGCAAGAAGGTACGGACTTCACTAAAACTTTTGCTCTAGTCGAGCGTCTTGAAGCAATAAGAATTTTATTATTAGCCTTTGCTTCTTTTAAAAGTATTAATTTTTTTCATATAGATTTTAAAAATATTTTCTTAAATGGGTTTATTGATTTTTTTATAAAACAATGCACTAGTTTTGAAGATCCATAAAAATTAAACCATATATTTGAATTGAAAAAAGGCTTTGCATAGTCTTAAACAAGATCTCATAGCTTGGTACGACAAATTGAGAAATTTTTGTCATCAAACTTTTTTTGTAAGAGGAAAGGTTGATACAACCTTATTTTTGAAAGGAGAAAACAATGACATCATTTTATGTGCTACTAATGAAAGTTTGTGCAAAGATTTTTCTAAGTCGATTCAAGGTGAGTTCAAAATAAGCTTGGTGGGATAACTCGCGTTCTTCCTAAGGCTTCAAATCAAACATTAGGAAAAGAACACTATTATCCACTAGTATAAATATATTAAAGAAACGTTGAATAAGTTTAGTATATCAGATGTAGAGCCCATTAGAACCCCTATGCACACGTCTACTCCTGTAAACAAAGATGAGAATGGTAAGAAGGTAGATCAAATGATCTATCAAGGTATGATTTGATCCCTTCTCCATTTAACTATAAGTTTACTTAATATTATTCACCATGTCTATCTATGTGCAAGGTTTTAGTCAAATCCAAGAGAGCCTGATAGAGGAGCCTTCATGATGCTTTGTTTCCTTGATCTCCACTTGAGCTTGTAGAAGACTATAGAAGCTTTGCACCGAACAAAGGAATGGAAGAAGACTCTTCAAGCATGCGAAAGTGTTGAAGAACGAAGATGAACCGTGAAGAGAAGTGGAAAAGGCAATGAAGAGAACCATAAGGTGATATGAACCGTGAGGCGAAGAGAAGAAACGTTTGAGGTGGAAGTTCAATGGACAAGATAACTAGGTGATGAAGGATTTCTTGGTAGAGGTTGGGCGAACTACCAAGAGGTTCTTCAAGGTTTCTTTAGAGAAGAAAACTAAAGGAGAGCTTGAACAATGAGCTGAAAATTTAACATCATTTCATTACTTCAATCAAGCTTATTTTTATATGTAGTGAACACTTATATTTATAGGCCAAAGTGTCTCAAAAACTCTCAAATGAGAACATGACAAGTGGCAATCTGTGAATGGAGAGGATCCTCTCCATTGGAAGATTTCCATGTGGCAAGGAAACATGATGTAGCATGTGGAGCAAGCTTCCTCATTCCTAGGCATCATAACTCATCCAATGACATGTTGTCATGTGACAATCTTCTAAAAAGAAATGCTCCTTATCAATTGAAGTCCAAATTATGGAATTTAGACTCCTTGATCACACCCAACATTATTTATGGGCCTTAAGGCCCAACACTTACACTACATGCCCAAAAAATAAAAGGCCCAAATCTATTCTACTTAGCCCAAATACAAGGTCCAATTATTCTAAACTTCTAAACAATTTATACAATTTAGAGAACTTCTCCTTGATGCTCCATGTTCTCCAAAGTGATCTCTCCATGGTTGGGTTCGGGCCTGAACAATTGGTTGAAAGCCCAAACACACTCAAATGGGCCTAATCTTCTAGAAAGCTCTTGATCTACCTCTGACTCTTTGTCCTCTTTATTCTTTGACTAAGGTGGTTGGGGCGTATTCCATCAGAGTCTCATCTAACAACTGTTAAAAACATCTTTTGATACCTTGTAAGGTATACTAATTTGTTTTTACTACAAGAAAAATGTAAGTTTCAAATTAGAAGGATTATACGTCACAGGCTATGCTAGACACAAGTGTAAAGGAAGGGCAGAAGTGGAGGATGTCAATTCCTCAAACCTTGTTTGATTTTGTGGTTAGGCAAGAAGCGAAACTCCATAACTCTGTCCACCACAAAGGTGAAGTACATGTCAACTGTCAACTGCTACTTATAATGTCTTTTGGTAAAATATCAAGTGAAAGATTACTCTAGTTTTGAAAATAATATACTAGTATATTATTACAACTCTATTGCAATTAACGTATCCAAAAACCCCATCCATATTCCAAGGCCAAGCATATTAAAGTAAGGTATCCTTTCATTCGTGATTATGTCCAAAAAAATATTTTTAAACGCAAGTTTGCTAAGACAGATAAGTATATTTCATTTGGAAGACAATAAGCCTTCAATATTTTATAATACATATCAAAGATACATGTTTATTCTATGTATACATAGAATGTTCATTAATAAAAACAAACAATATTCTTACAAAGTTTTCTAGGCCTAAGAAAAACTTCAACGGGATTTTAGCAGTTTGAAAATCATAATTCTCCTTCTTAATTGACTAATTTATTCTTTCTTTTTAAGGATCTCTTTTATAAGCATAGAAAGTAATAGTCGTTGCAAATCTTTTATTGGTTTTTAAGCAGCTTTAGTTCATTTCAAAGTCTTTCGCCTAATCATCTTGAACATAGAGGATGCTTTAAATATGGTCCATGCATGCATTAAATGTTCTTTTCCTCTAGCAGAAACATTTTGATAGTTGGTAATACTTATTTATCCTTAATTAAAGTGTCTTTTACTTGGAATTGTATAAAGTGCAAGATCGTACAAGCCAATTTTAAACATGTTCTAAACAAATTGAACAACATGTTATAAACATTAACAATATGATTCTTCACATCCAAACAAAAATGAGTTTCACACCTATTCTTGAAGAACTCTTACTTGAAATGTGATGACACCTCCTTTGAATGGGTTGATCTTCTAGCTCCAGTGGCTACTTAATGTGAATCTTAGGAGGTTAGGGATCTTTATCAACTCAAGAAGGTTCAAGGAACTCAAAAACCCAAGGAAGGTAGGATATTAATGGCAAAAGCAGGAAGAAACAACCATGATGAGTTTGATATTAAAAAAAACAAAGAACGAACAAGAACAAGTTGTAAAATGAAATAGAAAATGGATTATGACAAAAGATGGAAGTACAAACACACCACCTTGAATTGGAAATCAAAGGATAATTGCATGGACATTTTTCAATTGAGAAAGTTTGTCAAAATAAAAACCAAAGTAAGAGAAGAGAACTCTTAAAACTCTCAAATATAAACTCAAAGAGATTTTCATTCCATATTCAAGTGTGTGTTTAGAGAGAACTAAGGCCTCTTTATATAGGCAATAAAACTTAGCCAAGAAAAGGAAAAGACAATAAAATTGAATTAACTTAATTAATCCTAGAATTAACTCTCCTATACATGTTTTGTACATTATAGTTCCTTAAAATTAAGGAGTGCACATTGTTAGTTCCTTTAATTTAGAAAAAGCTTATGATGACTCTCCCAAAGGTCACATGGAGGGTGCCAACTATCCTCTAAAAGACATAAAATGGCTCTTGAAAGCTTAAAGGGTTAAGTGGAAAAGTCCAACTACCTGTGTGCACTTGAAAGTGACATGTGGAAGTTAGAAACACTCCAAAAGACACTCATAAGGAGATACTCAAATCCAGGTCCTATCAATAACATGACAAAACCTATAACCTTTAAACTAGAGAAATCTTTTGTCATAATATGATTACTATTATTCATATTATGAAAATGTTATTACTATTATTATTGTTTTTATTATTATTATTATTATTATTATTATTATTATTATTATTATTACTATTACTATTATTATAATTAACATTATTATTATTAATATTATCATTATTAATATTACTAATATGTTTATTATTATTGTTGTTGTTATTATTATTCTTATTTCTACAATTATTATTATTAATAATATTATTTTTACTCTTACTGTTATTGTTGTTATTATTATTGTTATTAATATTATTATTACAATTATATTATTATTATTATTGTTAGTATTATAATTATTATTAATATATTATTATTATTATTATTAGTATTATTATTATTTATATTGTTATTATTATTATTATTATTATTACTGTTCGACGAATTTACCGATGGATTAGATTAGTCAAAACAGTAATAATAATAATAATAATACCAATACAATCAATGAAATTGAACAAATAAAATACAAACTGCAACTCGAATGAAAAAATGGTTAAAAAACGTTGTAGAAAAAATCCCTGACTGAAAAAACAAATGTATCATGAGATTACAAGTTGGGGAAAATGCTCAAAGAACTAGTTTTCTTTATTCTTGATGAAAATCTTTTTGAACTTTGAATGAAACACTATATTTGAAAATATATGCTCCTTTTGTAAAATGTTCTTTTTTGAAAATTGTAACATCCTTCATTATTTTCAAAGTTCTTAAAGTAGTTATTTATAACAATTATATTTTAATGAAAACAATGAATTAAAAATGTGTTTAAAACAATTTATTTTAATAAAAGAATATTGACCTGATTAAATTTCAAAAACAATCCTCTAAAATCATTAGTGTAACATTTTTTACTTGCAAATTTATATAAACAAATTCATTTTGTTTGTTAAATTTCTTATAGCACTTTTCCACTAACATTCATTACTACAGTAATAATATCACTAATAATATCAACAACACAGACTAAAACATAAACTTTAAGTCTTCAAGTTTCTTCAAGCTTCTCCTTCTCTTAACTTCATCAAATATTTTCAGCACCGTCAACATCAACCAACAAGAGCACCACAACCTTCACCAAGTGTATGCAATCAGAAGATTCCCAACCATGCAATTAGAATACTCCCAGCCATGTAATTAGAACACTTCATGCCTTCATCAGATGTATGCATTCATTCATAAACCTAGCCAAAGCAAAACTATGAAAAAACAATTCAAGTGATAATCGATTATGTGTTTCATTTTGAAGCATAATTGAATATCCACACTCCATAATTGATTAGGAACCTTGTTACATTTTTTTCAAACCTTCATATATCATGTTCTAATCGATTATCATTCATATATCATGTTTCAAAGACTTGCATAATTGAATACCTACACCGATTTGGTCCACCTGGGAAGCTTCCTAACCAACACCACCAAACTATGTGTCCACCAACACCCTTCTTTAGCTTCTAGTGGCACCACAAATACCACCACCAAACTCCCTTCACATAACAAAACCACAACTCTCATGTGACACCAATTACACAAGTACTAAGCAAGCACAAGCGCATGATAAATAATAACTAGTATTAACAAACACGCAATAGTCACAGATTCTTAATAACAAGTTTAAACCCCATAATGATTAACAATGAAATCTATTATATCGTCTATGAAATCTATTATCATTTACCATTTTAAGAATCTATGTTGCATGCGAAAATCTCTGTTGTGTAAAAAATAAGAATAATTTAATTGTTTTATAGTAAGGATATGACTTTTTTCTTATTTCTCTTAATAATATATATGAAACACTAGTAGTAGCTTTTTTCACAAAAGTTGATCCCAACGTGAATGTCACTACAAGAAATATTACCTTTTGTGACAAAAAATTAGTGATAAATATAATTTTTGTCACTATTGATATATTAGTTGTGACAATATTTTTATTTGTCACAAATACTACTTACAATAGTGACAAATTTTAAAAATTGTCACAACTATTATTGAGAATAGTGACAAAATTAAAAAATGTCACAATATTCATATTTAAAAATTACACATTAATGCGTATAAAAGGTAACCATGGTTTCATTATACCATTTTACAATTATGATACTTATTTTGATATTTTATTCATCTATTTATACCTTTATACTTTTTTATTATGGTATTAATAA
>Ga0123340_1003196_pt1 | contig 15259 bp, 14 predicted proteins | sample SirMexnodulemix_FD_89961 | JGI IMG/M metagenome (GOLD analysis project Ga0123340, IMG submission 89961) | Root nodule microbial communities of legume samples collected from Mexico - Siratro Mexico nodule mix | ecosystem: Host-associated > Plants > Roots > Nodule | place: Mexico: Nepantla... | reverse complement strand
TTTTTTTTTTTTTTTTTTTTTTTTCTTATTTCCAAATTTTCCTTTTTTATTTTTTTGTTTTTTTTTTTTTATCACTTCCCTTAATTTTTAATCTACAATAAGTAAAAGAAACTCAAATTTTATTTTGTTTTATGCTTTGCCATATTTATTTATTTTTTTTCATTTTTATTTTGTCCTTATATTAATGAGCAAAATGAATTCATGGTTTAACACAATGAAATGATTGCTATTCATTACTCTAATGGTAAACATTACATCTAGAAGTTCCTTGTTCATCCCTACAACACCAAAGAAAGAGAAATCTTAATTCCTACAACAGAAATATAGATAGAGTACTAAGAATCTTAAACCTTCAGCAATTTATTCACCCCTCAATATGAAGAGCACAAGCACACATTAACATTCATGAAAAGGAAAAATCTAGAAGTCACTGCTTGAAAGAGGTTCATGACCATCATCACCAATGAAGATATTGTCATAGATAATTGCAGCAATTGCTGCACCCATGAATGGGCCAGCCCAATAGACCCAGTGATGGGTCCATTGCCAGGTAACCACAGCAGGCCCAAAGGACACAGCTGGGTTCATGGATGCACCATCAAAAGCACCCCCAACTAAGATATTTGCACCCACAATGAAACCAATTGCAATAGGGGCAACAACTCCCACATTGCCTTTCTTTGGATCCACTGCTGTGGCATAAACTGTATATACCAAACCAAAAGTCATCACAACTTCAAAAACCAATGCATTCCACACAGACACACCAGGGGATAGAGCAAAGCCTGCTGTTTCCTGCAATGTGAAAGTCACAACAAATAAGAGTTTTTCAACCATGAAATATGAGAGCAAGAGGTTAAAGGTGAAGGAAGATTAAATGGTTACCATTCCACCAGTTGCAGACTTGAGAAGAATGCATGCAACAACTGAACCAAGTAACTGTGCAATCCAATACAAAATGCTTCTCAGCAGGGTTATGTTTCCTCCTATGAAGGCACCAAATGTGACTGCAGGGTTCACATGACCACCAGAATGGTTTGCCCCAACAGAAACAGCCACAAAAAGCCCAAATGCATGAGATAGTGATGCAGCTATGAGACCAGCAGGTGTTGCAGATCCATTGTTGGTAAGTTTGTCTACCAAAATAACCAATTAATAGTCACTAGCTACACACAAAATAGAGGACATGACAATTGAACATGGTGTTGAAAATTTCAACTCTAGATTAAAACTTTACAAATATTATGCAGACGTGTAGAACTACTACATGTATGTGTGATTGTGAGTCCTACCACTTTGTCTCAAAACAACTCTCTTAGTTTTCTATAACTTCAGAGATGTAAGCATCTAGATAAGGAGAAATTTATGTGATTAGTAATTTATGTCATTTAGAGATTGATTAAAACCACAAACACATAATGATTCTAGACTATATAAAAATTTCTCATTGGGGGAGGAAAAGAAGAGAGAATATTAGAGGAAGATCCAATATCTGAGAAACTTTACACTAAAGTCCTAAAAACTTATGCTAGTGCCAATTAAGTTACAGGCTCAGTGTGTGTAACACTTCAAATTTTATGGTAAATTATTCTGAAATGCAATGTAACCTCAAATGGGATTAAGATAAGCTTGTAAAAAAAACATTTTGGAGTGAAGGGAAGACTATGTAGAGTGCTCACTGTAAGCCATGCCAGATCCTTCCCCAGCAAAGACAAAAATGATCATAGAGAAGAATTCTGCAAAGGCTGCTCTAATTGCATCAGGTTGGCCAGCCTCTGCAGGGGACCCAATTGCAATTCTATACATTGCCATTATTATTGGCTAACTCAGGAATCAGAACCTCAAGAAACAGAACAAAACTTAACTTGTTTCTCACTTTTCATTTCTATACAATTCAGTTATAAGTGAGGACTAACTGTGAGAGTTCTATTTGCACTCAAAACACCAAAATTAACGGCCAAGGAAACGGTCAGTGATTTGTACAATGATGCAAAAAGTTTGCAGAGTGTGAGGACTAAGAAGTTGAGTCTTCTTGGATCCACTTGTTGGTCACTTAGTCATAATTTGGCCAAGTGTGTGGCTGTTATGTGATGTAGCTGAAATCTGAGATCAAAGGATTCTTACAAAAGGTTTTGCTTCATAATATTTTCAGCATCAGCGAAAGTAGCGGCTAGCCAAATAAGTTGTAATTTGTGTCTAAGAATATAGTAATAATCACTTTTATTCAAATACAGTGTAGTTAGTAAAATCGAGTTTAATTACCAAACAATTAGCCACATGTTAATATATTACCCAAAAGTAAGATTCGATTCACTACGTATATAAAGAAGATGATTTATTTTTTCTGTGAAGAAGTTTACCATTTTTTCTTGCAGATTAAGAAAATGTTGTACACCCCGTACCTCACGAACAAATAAAACTAGTAGATAGGTTAATTTTGTAGTATAGTAAAAAAAACACACACATGTATTGAATGTTTTGGACACTTCACTACCACTAACAAAAAAATATACATTTAAAAAAAATATTTTAGATAACATTTTAATTTCTTTGTTTCTTGATATCTTCTAGCAAAATAACTAATTTTAAATTATTTTTACATCTAATTTTTGTAATAAATTATACACCAGGGATGTGGAGAGAGGTCAGTAGTCAAGTGTCACGTGGCAATGTTTCGTTTAATCAACATCCTGCAGGATCCAAGTAGTTAATTAATGGGTCATTACATAGCAATTGGGGAAAAAAGCAAATGTGATGCACAGTTGAGATTTCGTTTGCTGACAAAAAAAATCCTTAGATGAAAAAGATAGTCCAAGTTTTTAAATTCAATCATTTTTGTTAAAATTAAATTTAGTGTGAAATAATTTATGTTGGAAAAAATTTTGTTTTAAAAGTGAAATTTTAGTACAAAATTCTCATTCTCAGTGCACACAAGCTACAATTTTTTACCTTTACACGATCATGTTTGAAGACCAATTTGATTTGACCTTTTTACCAAAAATTGCATTAAACAACTGCAGAAACGTATGGTAGTTCATGTTTAAAAACACCCACCCAGAATCCTAGTAACGACAACAAAACAGAACTTCTAACACCTGTATTTGGCTACTTTCGTTTGTTTTTATAATCATTTCTATGATGAGTACAATTGATTTTAAGAAAAGTAAATTATTTAAGGCTCTTTAAAGTGAGTTGGTTTAGACATTTTACTCTTTTGTATTATTTGTAACTATAAAAGTACTTTTCTCATAAAGTTGTAAGGACGGAAGAAATTATTTTCATTTTAGAAGACGTGACCATTGGTTATTTATAATTTTTCAATCCATTAAGAATATAGTTGTTTAAAAAATTGCTCTCGGTATTATTTATTACTTTCTCCTTCAAAAGTAAACATTTACAGCGATAGAATTTTGATATTAGACCTTGCTTGAATAAACTTCTAAAAATATTACGACATAAGAAAATAAACGAAAATTTTAATAACTTAATTTCGCAGATTAAAATCAACTTATACACTTCAACTTACAAATTTGAAAGACTTCTATTAAAACTACACTACATGCAGATTTTAACTTCTAAAAGAAGTAATTTATTTTACTTTTTAATGTTCTGATTACCTGATTTTATAGTGGTCAATTAGTTTGAAATGAAAATAGACTTTCGAACCGAATTACATTTTTAGATATTAAATATACAAGTGAGAAAAGGGGACAAAAATACATTTTAGCATAAACAGATGTTATCCATTTGTACTTGCTGGTGAGGTTGTGCAGATTGATTTTACTTAAAATACAGAATCTAGAAATCAAACAGCAGCAATCGGTAAACCCAAAACACTAGCCTCTTTATCTGTCAAGCTCAAAGAGCGAATGTGCATAATGAAAGCAAAGATTAATAAGTGTGCGCAGAACTAGGAAGTTTTCTCATGTTATAGAACCAAAGAAAGGTTCCACAGCACCTACATTACCCAATTAAAAAAAAAAACAAGAAAGATTGGGCACGAAGCAGTGATGAAATGCTGTGAAGCTCCCCATGTGCACAAAATTCGTATCTCTATACAAGTAAAAAAGGGTTGAAAAAATTAATGTTATAAAAAGACCAAGACACTCGTGATTCAAGCAGCAAAAGGAATGCCTTCCAAACTATTGCTATATATGACATATATACAGAGGTTACAAGTCTTCGCTCTGGATTTTCTACAATTATCACAAATCGAAAAAGAAAAGAAAATTACAGTTATGAATAAGTTCATCATCCACGCTGGAGCTAGGGAGAATGAACAGGAAGACCAGTAAAAGAGTCGCCTCACCTCAGAAGAATTAGTGTTGATTCCACTCTCTCTTGAGAAACAAATCAATACCATGGATGGAAAACACCCAGTCTAAGCTGCTTGCCTCCAAAAGAATTCAACCCAAAGCCCACAAACCAACCAAACTCCAAAATCCTATATTTAACTTCCTACACATCTATTTCTCCTACAGTATTCACTTCCTATGCCTATTGATGCCATGTGCTAATCCAAGCCCCGTCATTCCCATTCCCTCCCACAATTTCCACCTGACATTCTTGGGAAAACCCTTCAGGTGCAGAAGTCACCAACGATTCATCTCAAGAAGAAAGTGAAACAATGCTCATGAACAAACATTAGTGCCAATTACTCACATCACATACTCCGATCCTAAACAAGTCGATGTTGACGCAAAGTCTTGCCAAAATGAGGTTGCATCAATCGGACATACAAACCATTCTTTGCAACCAATGCATCATGACTGCCTTCCTCCACTATTCGTCCGCCATTAAGCACTACAATATTGTCTACATGCCTCATCATCGCAGCCCTGTGTGCTATTAAAATAGTGGTCTTGTTTCCCATTATTAGCGTGTCTAGGGCCTCTTGCACCACTCGGCTTGACTCAGATTCAATCGATGAACTAGCTTCATCCAACAATAAGATAGGGGCGTTTTTCAGCACTACCCTAGCAATTGCAATTCTCTGTTTCTGTCCCGGGGTTAAGTCAACGCCTCTCATCCCAACATGAGTGTCATAACCATGAGGCAAGCTGCTAATGAAATGATGGGCATTTGCTATTCTTGCAGCCTCTTTCATCTCAGCTTCAGTAGCATTATGCCGTGCATATAAAATGTTTTCCCTTATTGTTGTTGAAAAGATAATAGGTTCCTGCTGAACAAGACCAAGGTGGCTCCTCAACCATCTCAAGTTATAGAGCTTTAAATCCCTACCATCCAGGAAAACTTGGCCTGCAACTGGATCATAAAACCTCTCGATCAAAGATATTATAGTGCTCTTTCCTGATCCTGAAACTCCCACAATAGCAACTGTTTGGCCCCCATTGACTTTGAGGCTAAAATTGCTCAATACCAACACTTCAGGACGAGATGGGTAACAAAAATCAACATTTTTTAACTCAATGCTTCCATATACGTTGGGTGGCTTCAACGCTGAGCCATCATCAGGGTCAATTTTAGGAACACGGTCTATAATTTCAAACACTGATATGAGGGATTTTCGTCGTTTTAGTATGTAAGGAGCCAATCCAAAAGGCTCCACAAGTGCAAATGTTGCAAATGAGAAAACCATGTACTCTTTGAGTGCAGTGGGTGGATCCATGTAACCTCGCTTTATGCATATTGCAGTGTACCAAAGTAGCAGGGCATTACAAGCAAAAAGTAGAAACTGTGAAAAGCCAAATGCAAAACCAATTGCCATCCCATGTAGAAAGCTCTGCTTAAATATTTTCTTCAATTGCAGCCTATACAGCTCCATTACCTTATTACCAGCACAGAAAGCAACAACAGTATAAATGTTCCTAACTGCATCTTCGAGGACCAAAGATGCCTTTCTGTGCATTTCCTGGATACCTCTTGAAAATCCAGCAAGCCAAAATTTCTGCAATATTAAAAACAGACTGCATTTAATGAGTTTCGTGTAAAGATTGGAGTAAATTGACAAGACTCCTATTATTCTCAGCAAGTCATTCATTTATTCATACAACTGAAAGATCCAGAAAGCAAAATCACGTTGTATTTCACAGTTGTCTACAACAGGTCCATCAAGTTAATAACACCCATTTTCAAAATAGTTATATTTCAACTGGTGCAAACCTGGGCAATGGCAGACACACACAGAATTGGAAGGGTTGCAAACGCCACTAGTGCTAAACGCCAATGCAGCAAAGCACCAATAAGAAGACCAACAATAACTGCAGCACTGTCCTGTATAAATATGGACAGCCTGTTGCTAAAAGCAGCTCGCACAAAAGTAGCATCATTGGCCAATCGCATGGACAAATTGTCAGCACTGTTCTCCTCACCATCAAACCATCCCACTTCATTGCGTAGCATGGCTGCAGCATCATAGAAACAGGCTAAGTAATGTTCAAAATTATACATTTTTTAAAAGAAATACAATGCAAAAGGGTAGTTATGAACCTGAGAACATCATTCTCCTAACTCTTTCTGTCATTTTCTCTCCCATAATACCAAAGTAGAAATGCTGTAAAAAATTGGCAACTACCGTTACAATACCCATGCAGGCAATGATCAAGCACCACTTGTCTACATCCCGTTCTAGGTGATGAGTGTCATCAATTCTATAGTAAGCTGTCACCACAAGACCAATAACATAAGCAAGAAGGGGGTTGAAAGAACCAAAGATTGCAGCACCTATGCTTCCTAACACAGCATAAAGCCACTCAGTAAAACTAAGCTCGGCCAGCTTCTGCAGTGATGGCGGCTTTTGGTGCCGTGCACCCTTTGTTTCTCTCATTTTAACTAAAACATCATCAGAATGACTGTGTGGTCTACTAAAAGTCTGTGAATGGGAGCGTTCGCTTTTAGGATCAGATGTTAAAAGAGGTGAAACCGGAGATTCAGGATCAGATTCATTTGACATTTGTATCTGCACAGACTGAACATCAATCTTCGGTAGTTCCGGAAGTCTCATTTCAAAACTGTCCTGCCTTCTTATCGATGGCTCCTTATCTGCTGCATCCGATAGCTGACCATTTTCCAGCATATTCTCAACTGGTGGGCTCCGGACTTTTGGTGATTCTTGCAAGTTAAAGACACCATCTGAAGGTCGGGATACATTAGACATTCTTTGAAGAGAGGGTGACTTTGTCATTTTAGGGGATGATGGTTCTTTTAAGCTATGACTTGAAGAATCTTTTTCAATTTGAAAGCCTGCAGTTTCCTTGTAGTTTCGAACAGGCATCCTGGTGATAAGGAATAAATCTATGAAAATGCCAGTAGGGAAATCTTAAACATTATTCCAACAGAAAATGTTAAATGCTGTAGCCAATGGTAATTTGAATGCACTAAAAAAGTGTAAAGATTATTAGTTAATTATTCTAAGAAATAATTCTCTTAACAAACTCTTGCTCCACTTCCATCATCCCAATATTTTAAGAGATCGATGTTATATTATGGGTAGACACAAACAATAATGCATGGTGAAGGAATAAATGTGATTTGTTTAAGAGACCTCTTGGGAAGTTTTGCTGCCTCTTCACATCGAAGAAGCTCTGCATATAAGCAGTCCAGGGTTAATAATTCATCATGAGTACCCATTTCAACAAGCTGACCTTCCTCCATAACAGCTATATAGTCAGCATTCCTTATGAGACTAAGCCTACGAGCAATTATTATTGTTGAGCGCCCCAACATAAGCAAATCCAGAACCCCCTGAACAGCCCTCTCAGCCTCAAAATCAAGTCCACCAGTAACCTCGTCAAGCAGAAGAATTGATGGATTTAGAAGCACAGCTCTTGCAATAGAAAGTTTTATTTTCTGCTCTTCGGTCAAAGCTAGGCCAGCCCTGCCAACCTGAAAGCCAGGAGCAACAGTTTTGGAAATTAAAACCTGACTGCCACTTAAAGGAAACAGTTAAAAACACCATCCTAAAGAAAACATGATAATGCGACCCAAGCAATTACCTGTGTGTCATAACCTTTCTCTAATGAGCTGATAAATGTATGTGCTTGAGCAATTTTAGCCGCCTCTTCAATTTGATCCATGGAAGCATCCCTACCATAAGCAATGTTGTCTCTTATACTCAAACTGAGTAAAGCAGGCTCCTGGGTGACTAATCCTATTTGGCTCCTCAACCATTCCAGTTTCAAATTCTTGATGTTTTCACCATCTAAAAGAACTTCTCCTGAATCACAGATTAGCAAATCAGTACAAATCTGTAAACTACCAATACAGCACTTTCAATGCAATAATAAAATCATACTCTATCAAGGGGGAAATTTTACCTAATGTAGGATCATAAAAACGCTCCATGAGAGGAATAATACTACTTTTTCCAGAGCCATTTCTGCCAACAAGTGCTACAGCTTTCTTAGCAGGCACGGTGAGATAAAATCCACTCAAGATAGGGATTTCAGGACGGGACAGATAGCTGAAATAAACATTCCGAAATTCTATATTTCCTTGCACTGAATCAGGGGCTGTGCCATCATGATTAACAGATGAGGGTGATCGACTTATCATCTCAAATAATCTATAAGCAGCTATTCGTCCCTGATCAAATGAGTAGAAATTTGTCGCTGCTTGATTCAATCCCCTAGTAAAATTAACAAATTTCAAGTAAAATAATTAACATATAATGAAACTACATGACTTGGGTGGGATTAATACTTACAGGCCACTTAGAATTACAGCAAAAAGAGCTGTTATAATTTCACCACCATGTGCTTTTCCATGAATAACCAAGAATCTTCCAACCCAGAGTTGCAACGCACAAGAACATATTGCTAGACCATATGTAAATCCAAGACCCAGACCTTGAACCAAACTTATTAATATACCATATCTAAGAGTAGCTTGCAATGATGTTGCATATGAATACTTGGCCAAAGTTTCATTTGTAAATGCATACAATGTCCTTATATAGGAAACTGCCTGCAACACAAGAAACTATCTATATTAAGAGTCATTGGCACTACACACTTCACCTCTAGTCCAATTTTAGCTCAAAAAAATTAGAAGGCACCAACAGAAACAAATGAATAGGCAATACCATCAAAAGATATGAAAACCCTAATGTTCAACCATTCCACATGTCAGCTTGAAAATTCGTCGACTATAAGGTACCAGCTTTATTTTAAATAGATAAGGTGGTCTCATTGAAAATTTGACACGGAAGATACCATATGAATATCTTAAATTTATCTATATGCCTATCTCATGCATACATGTGGGAAAAGAAAAGAGGAAAGTACTTGGGTCAACAAAATTAAAATTCAAAAAATAAACAACCTGCTCAGCAATGCCAGCTGCTTCAGCATATGCATCTTGGATATTCTCTGCAAGCCTATGGAGGAATATGTTTGATATTCCTCCAGCAGCAACAATAAATGGACCTGTCGCTAATGTTATCAAAGCAATCTGCCAACAATTGATAAGGCCAATGACAAGACCACTGAAGAATGTGGCCATATTATGAATATAATTTCCGACCTGTATCATCAAAAGCGTGTAGATATATTATACAAGACATATGTCCAGAGACATTAACTGCAGAGAAGTTAATTTTCTACAAAGGAAGTAATTTATAAACATGATTAGAACAGGACATACTTTTTCACTAAGAGCAGACTGGATAAGCAACACATCACTCAATACTTGACTCACAATGTCTCCATTATTCCCATAAGTATCAAAAAAACTCATATCTTGATTAAGCAGTACTTGAACATAATTTGACCTGATGACGGCAGTCTGTCGTTCTCCCGTCAAGATCCAACATGAAACCTCTATTTAACAGGAGGGGGAAAGCATTAGAATAGCACCGACTTAAAATGGAACATCCCATAAAACACATTTTCCATGATGAATTTCATTAAACATTTAACTTTACCAATCCAACCCGCAATGAAAACTCCCGCAGCAATATAAACAATTGTTAAAGCAAGCTGCAAAGAAAAATAAAAAAGGTAAGTTAGCAGAAGTCCACTGACTCAAAAACTGAATGCCTTGTGGAAAACTGAAGATAATTTCTACTCTCTCCTCCAGGAGCTTAAGAGCCCAAAGACAAATAGAATGTATTTTGAAGCTTTACCTACACACAAAAATACCAGATAACAATTACCAGAAGGCATAAATATCTAGCTTTTAAGGCTACTTATCCACAAGAACCTGGTAAATGTTACTAGAGCATAAAGCACCCAATAGCTAGTACCAGAAAAACTCGTATTTTTCTGAAGGCCCAAAGGACAGAAGGAATATGACATTTTACAAGGAATGTATAATGGGCTATCAATATAATGTATCTGAATCTGATAATAAAAATGGAAACTACAGCGACTTTTGTTCAATATATTAACCTCTTCATTTTATTTCCTACCTGTTTTTCACTATATATTCTTGACTAGGAGAAACAAAATTATAACCATCCTTTGCAAAAATCAAAAAGAAAGAATCGGGCTAGAGACAAATTACAAGTATAACTGTAGAAGATTATAACCACCATATCTGGGAATCAAACTTCAAGCATTTTCAGCCAAATGGGATGTTGTAATTTTCATTTCATGGTTTCGGGTTGGATTGGCTTGTTTCATTTAGCTGAAAATTTGGTCTTGTATGATATTTTTTTGACATATTTTTTTGACATAGGACTAAATCCTTAAAGGATACTTTATTCCTTTACTTATGGAGGATGAGCTATAGTACAAGAGGCCTATTTAAAAAGGGTTATAACATTTATGCTTTCTCGATAAAATTATCAGCTTCATAAATTACGGTAGAAAATTCCATCCAAGAGTGCCCTCACGCAATGCAATCAAACCGTGGGTGTGATGTGTGATGCTTATTAGGCTTCTCCAATACATGATCCTGCTTTCTTTAACTTTCTTTAATTTTATATTCTACCACGATTTATTTTGGTTGGCAGAGAACAATGCAAAACAATCCCGTCAAGGCCCTAAATCATTGACTGTCTGAATTTTCGCAAAAGATATAAAATACAAAGCCCTCTTACCACATGTAATTTCCACAGTCCACAGCAGTCAAACAGAAAAAAGTGTAACTTTAAGTTAATATCTCTTCCTATTTTCTGAAAATTCTGAGTCCTTCAACATATCCTCAATGAAACTTCAAAGTTTTGCTAAACTTTAACACACCCTAGAAGGCTAACTAGTTAATCCTAACCCAATTTCACGCTTGTAATTTATGAGATCAGAAAAGTTGTCGGTTTGTAATGCGCTCCAAGCAATTAGTTTTAGAATGGGACAGAGAAGAGAGCCACTTCCAAAAGCTCCGTCTGATACATGGTTTAAATAATAGCTCCGTGACTCAACTAACCATGGGAGACTCACTCTTGTATCAACTACTGAACCAACTACATGTTGCTAAAGTAATGAAATTATTTATGACAAAGTGTTAAGGACAGAGTTGAAGATGATTTCATTTAAGACTACAAACTGATACAACAAACTAACTAGAGTACTCTACAATCTACCTTTATCATTGCATACGACTAGACAAGGTCTCCGCAACATTGCACCAATGCAAGAGAAGCAATTATGAAACTAAAAGTGCAATGCTCAGCCATCGAAATAATCAGTTTTCAAAACCAGACAAGGCCACTGCAAGGAAGAAAAAACAAACAGCTGGAGGAGGAGAGAAGGTAGTTATTAATAGTGGACACGTGGTTCATGATCACACGGTACAAGGGCCAAGGAGAAGCACAAGAGAGAGGGCTATGAATAGGTGGAGGGAGGACTTTGTTTGGCAGTGAATTATGGTGCGTCTCGCTTTCTTCTTCTGAGTCCTAATTGAATTCTGCATGCTTTTCTCTCTCTTATCAAATTGTCTCTCTGTTCTAAATTTTCCTTACACTACCACTGGAGTACCCACCTACAAGACTAGCTACTGATGCGCAAATACGTTCATTTTTGTTCGGTACTTAAAAAAAATATCTTAACATATTGTTTATGCTTTACTAAATAGTTAACTGTTTGATTTAGACTTTTGGGTTGATCTAATATACCCTTCGGTTTCTATTACACCCTTCCAGCCACCTGACAAAATCATCATAACTAAACATTTTTCTTGAACTCTTCATAGTCCAATGAATTAGCAGCAGGAGCCAATGATTCAGAGGAAGTGGTTATAGAAACTCAATTTTCTACCCGCGGAAGTTACCACCTATTGACCAATTTAGTTCTAGACATCAAATCGAAGATAAAAAAATTACAAGAACAACCAGCTAGAAGACACATCTTGATATACATAGCTTAAACCCTAACAATAACTTCGCCAGTAACCAGCTAGCTAAGTGAACCAAATCAAACTATCAGAACAGAAAACCAAAGCTTATATACCCGATCATCACCAACCCAACCAAGTCTAATTGCAACAAAGCTAGTCCTTAAATTCGATAAATAAAGCTTTCAACTACATCTCAACAGCAAAACATCGCCTGAGCTTTAGACAAAAGAGGAAAACCATAAAAGGAGAAAGGTAGGGTTTGCGCATGAAAATCACAATCTAACCTCGGTGAACCTGTGAAACTGCTCGTGCGAATCCATCCGCAGCACGTGGATGATCTTCGCGAAATAGTGCAAGTAAACGACGAGCGCGGTGCCATGAGCCGCGGCGGCAAGGGAACCGACGATCATGAGGAACCAATCGAAGTGGTCGGCGCAAGCGAACAGCTGCGAAAACGGAACCGCTGCTGGCGGCGGTTCGATCTCCTCTGGCTCCTCCATTTCCTCCTCCACCTCCACCTGCTGCGACGCAGAGGTCTCGGCGCCGGGGTCCAGGTACGGCGATGGCGACTCCGGCGGCTCCGACACCTCGGAAACCGGCGTGAGCGGTTGCACGTGCGGCGGGGACCACCCGAACAATCCTCTTGATATCATCATCTCTTCTAGCACGCTCTCTCCGAAATGAAACCGCTGAATTCAGCAGATCCACTCCAAAAAACTGAAAAGCCCTGCGTTATAACTTCGTTCCGTTGTTTTCCTCTTCCGGCGAACGACGTCGTCCTGGCCTTCGCCGGCACCGCCGTCGCCGTCTCTTTTTACGGCCTCTCAGGTCGGAAACGGAGTTCGAAGAGGAGAAACAAACGTGACCCGAAGCAGCAAGCGAAATTCGTGAACCCTCTCCCGTTTTCTTCTTTGAGAGAGTTATTTTTTGTTTGGATAGGTTTAACGGTCAAACGCCGGCGTCCATGTGCCTTAACGTATTTTCCTATTTAATGACTATGTATTAATATATGGTTAATTATTAATTTATTTGTTTATGGGTTTATGCTTTTTAGGGACAGAAATACAGTGAGTGTGCGCTGTGACGACAAAGGCATGCATGCAAAGCTGGAACAACGGTGAAGGGTGTTTTGGTAAAGTCACTGTCAATAATTATGCATCCTTTTTTTTGTTTTTGTGAAATCACTGGTCACCCAAATGAAGGAGCAGAAAATGAATTCTATTAGATGTTTTAAATTGAAATATAATTAATGTCTTGTTTAAGTGATTTTAAATAGTCAAAATTATTTTATTATTTATAAATGAAGTTTATCATTTTTATAAGTGATTTTAGTTGAAATTCAGTTTATTATTTATAGATGAAGTTGACAAATGTTGGCCGTCAATAACTATTTAAATTTAAAAAAAAAAATCAGAGACATGTGTGGGGTTTCATATAGTGGGGAAAGGGAATTAAAGGAAGGAGAAGAGAAAATAGTGAATTTTTTTTTATATTGAAAAGATTATGATTATAGAAAATGTTACATTCTGATAAAATCAACAAAAATATTTTATTTAATATATGTCTAACTTCCACTCTCGGAAGTGGATATATTATGTAGAAATGTAAAAATCATGAATACTTAACTTTTTGTAATAAAGCTTTGTTTTCTATATATCACAAACTTTTTACACAGAAAATGATGTTGTTTGAGTCAGGTAAAATTATTATGTAAGAATTAAACTAAAAAAATAATTAGTTAAGTGGAAATAATTTTATATAAATTTATTTATATACTTAAGACATATTTAAGAAAATGAGAAGTTATGGCAAAGTTGAGAGTGTTGAAGGGCCCTCTTCACCTTTTTCTTACTAATTATTAGGGCAATTCATTGATCACCCACTCACAAATGTCACCCAGTTTCTTCTTAGAGTTTTCTGAATGAATGATGGAACTACTTCAACAAAGTTAATATACTCTATTCTTTCACACTTTCACTAATTTTTTTTATTATTTTAATTATCTATAGTGGCTTCATGTCACATTCATCATTTGCCACAACAAAAGCTAGCCACCATGAAAAGGGTTCTTATGTATATAGGTCCATATAAACTAAACCATGTAAAAATACATGGTTTATATCAATAAACTCATCTTAATTAGTGTTTTATTTTATTATTGATGCATTTAAAGTAGAGAAATATATATTTTTTAATTTTTATATTGTAATATTTTATTTAAGCTTCAATATGTATGAGTTATCAGAATAATTTTTGATTGAATTTCTTGTGGTGAGATGGCCATTGTTGTTCTCGAAGGTAGGAATGAGAATTCAAAAGAAAAAGTGTAGATAATTTGACCATGCATACCATTACTTGGTCAATTGTTACATTTGAAACTAAAAGTTGTAAATAGAATCATTTGACTGTGCAAAGATTGGAATCATAAATTCCTAAATAAAATAAATTAGAGAACCACCCATTAAATATATTTCTGGTCTTTATTATTTTATTTATAATCTTAATTTTCTTGTTTTTAAGTAAATATTTAGTGCATTAATTTTTAAAAACATTGTAATTTTAATTTAATTATCCGAATTAAGAGATTGACGACTAATCATGTAGCATACTTTAGCTTGTCTACCTGATATCATGTTAACATTATTAGTATATTTTAAAGTTATTTGATGCTCATTGTATAAATTTTTATTTCATTTTAATAAATGAAACACGATAATGGAAGAATTTTGTTTGAGAGTAACATATGCGGATTAACATTAATATCTTTATATCTTTAGACAATTGAATTAAAATAACTCATTTTGATAAATTAAGAAATAAAATCTTCGACGTAAAATAAAACAACCAAATTATGAATTGAAAAAAAATATATATATCTTCAAATATATGCAAATATATATCTTCAAATATATGCAAGAGAGAGTAGAACATACTAAAATATGTATTTCTAGTAATAATATACACTAATCACGACCCGTTTTTATAAATCACATTTAAAATATTAAGTGAGAACTATAATAATTTG
>Ga0123340_1003195_pt1 | contig 15265 bp, 13 predicted proteins | sample SirMexnodulemix_FD_89961 | JGI IMG/M metagenome (GOLD analysis project Ga0123340, IMG submission 89961) | Root nodule microbial communities of legume samples collected from Mexico - Siratro Mexico nodule mix | ecosystem: Host-associated > Plants > Roots > Nodule | place: Mexico: Nepantla... | reverse complement strand
TAAATTAAAGTATCTAGCTCTATTCCTAGTTACCAGATTAATTTAATTAGCATTAAGATCAGTTGTTATGTGCAGTCATTACTCTATAATTCATTCCTGAATTTATAAATGTAATGCATTAACATTTGATTCGAATTCCAAAAAGTGTTTTCCAGTCACAAAGAGAAATTTAAAGTATGACAATTTAATATAAAACGTTAAACAAAGATTAACTGAATAAAACAATATCAAATAAATATCAAGAGTACAATTGAAGTGGAGAAATTACATTTAATCCCAAGAAGAAAAGAGATTAGCTACGCATGGTAGCCATGAATATACAACGGAAAAGGAAAAAGGAAAATTCTTGATTGCAACAGTGCTTCCAAGGATCTTCCAAAAGATGATGATCTCTCGTTCCTTCTATCCTTCCTTTTATAAAAGATCCCCGCTGTTTGTTACAAAGTGGTTGTTATTTTGCACTTCACGCTTCAGTGGCGTTGACGCCTTCGTACAGAACTTCTTTTCTCATTTAAGTGAGTTTTAGCTCAAGCTCCTCCTTTAGCGTAAGCAAGAAGTCACTTAAAATCTATTTTTCTGCTCCTTTCCTTAATTCCAGCGTTCCTTATTCTCTCTTTCTTCGAATTTCAACTAAATTTCAACTGCATTCTCTTTCCATAACCAAAAACGCATTAAATAGAAAAATAACCATAAAATCCCTAACTTAAACAAAATCCCTAAAAACCCTATAATTAAAACAGAATAAATGCTAAAAATCCTAACAACTCTATACTTAACTAACCAATTATTAACAGTTATCAAAGACTGGGAGACATTCATGGATGTTTTTGTTTTAACTATCTTCGGGGTCTTGATGTTCCATAGCTTCAAAAATTTCGTGAATTAGGTTGCAATAGATGTCTTTGTTGCTGTCAAGGTTCGATTTGAAAGTCTAGTCAGGACGATCTTCGTAGATACCTATATGCCATTTGACTGGTGCCACAAAAGAAAAGGAGGTTAATGATATGTTTTTTGCCTACCCTTTATGTTTGGTAGATCTCTTGTATTGGGAAAGAGTGGTCAAGATCAAGTGCCTAGTTGAGTTAGTGATACGACAAAAACTAGAGGTGAGGGGTGAAAATATGTTTAGGCTGAGTTCAAGAGGGGGCCGAACTGAACTTTACAAAATTTTGATTTTAGAACGTACCAAAAACATTTTTTTTGCAAAATGAGACTTTTTAAGAATCTCTATGATCAATGACTCAAGGTGTAGTGCAGAAAATGAATTGATTCAAGCACGAATAAGCTTATTTATTTTCTAGCAGAATGATCAAAACTAGAATTACATACAACGAGTATAGCAACACCAAAAAACCAATACAAAAATAGAATTTAGCAATCCACAATACAACTAAGCAGAAAGCACAAGTACACAACTCAATTAATACTCAATGCAAAAACAAATGACAAGCTATCCATTAATACAAAGGCAATGAACACAACAACAATGTCAATTCAAGATCTGTTAAGCATTAGATATATATAGTGATTTCACAACAAGCACCAATGTGATAGCAACAAACAATTAAGAGTGTCAAGAAACTATAATCACATATGCAGATAGGTCAGAAACCAATTGTAAGAATGAATGAAAGATAACCACTAATACACATAACAAGATGCATTGTACAATGAAAAAACTATGTTTTCTTTTTCTTTAAACCAATAGATTAGTAAAATTTGTAGAGAAAAAGGCACAGATCAACCACACGAGAGTTAGGCACAAAATATGTTCAAAGATTCAAACACAATGTGCTATATAACAGATCTATGAGCTTGCAAATCAATTTGAAAATTTTTGGCAAAAGTTGTTTAGTAAAGATGATTGATCAAAAATAGATTGATAAAACCTCAATACAGTGAAAAGTTGTAATATGAAAATGATATAATTGGCACAACACGGATCTAATCCAAATTAGAGTTAAACTATACAGAGCAAGATTGCAAAATCACCAATTTCATAAATTAGCTACGCAGATTGGAAGAATGATACAATGCAAGATCAATTTTTCATTGATTCAATTACTGAAATGCAAGTACAACAGCTCTAAAACCCAGAATACAGATATGGTGCTGAATCAAGTAAAATAGAAGAGTGAGAGAAGATCACACAAGGAATTATGTTGGTTTACCCTTCCTCAAGGGCAACATCCAATCTTTCTTGCAACCGTATAAGAAAAATTCGACCAACAACACTCAATTGTACACAATTACAATCAAGAAGCCTTCCTGCACCCTGCAAGATTACAATACACCTTCGAATTTCATAACTAACACCCTATAGCCCCAAACAATTCAAAAAACCACAATGCTAAACCCTATAGCATTGCTAATTACAAAATTAAATCAAATATTACAATTGAACAATCCAAAAATGTAAAACTTGAATCAAAACGGGTTCAAGAATTGAGTATAGAAGCTCCCTGGTTTTCAAATGAAAATGAATCTGCACAAGGGCTTGAAGACTGGTATCTTATTAATTTCAGGTCGAGAACTGTTATGACTACCTTTTAGTATCCACCTTACACAACCATTTGGAACATCAAAGAGTCTCACTCTATAGTTTCTAGCAGTATGAACTTTATGCATGCCATAGAGGCAAGTTTGAAAGGGTGGGGTGTGCTAGCTGCTGTGTTTGAAAAAGCTGCTGAATTTTCTAGTTTTCTTTTTAAACATAGGTTTATATCCAATTCCAGCTTTATCAAACACACAGTTTGGGGAACCTAAAACAGTATTTAAATTTGCAGTCCCCAAGGCAAGCTTTGAAGAAGTTTTCACATGACATTATACTTTAGCATACAACACCTCACAGTTTTCACACTTGACTGGTTTGCTAGATTCATCCTTAAAGTTAAAAGACTGGAAAATCATATTCAAATATTCAAAATCAATTTTAACAACTTCTAGTTCTTCTTCGAATGAGTTGACTCTCTTTTCCAGCCAATTGTTCAAACCTTTCAACCCATTGTTTGCAAGTGCCAATCTGTTTGCTTCATCATGTGTTTCGAAAAAAACTTGAAGCAATATATTGTAGTTTTCTTTATTCAAAGAAATACTTGAGCTAGCACTGCTTACCTCTGATTTCTCCTTAGCCATCAAGCACATATTAATCTCCTCTTCTTCCTTTGATGAAGAGCTGGTTATTGAATCACTTTCATCCCAGGTTATGTAGGCTCTTTTTTCCTTTATTGTGTTTGTTGAATTTCTTTTTTTGAACAGCCTTTTCTTTGTGAGTCAGGTTTGGACATTCCATCTTGATATGTCCCTACTTTCCACAACCAAAACAAGTAAAGTTAGCAGCATTTGAATAAGTTTTCTTAGTATACCTTTTAGATTGTTGATTCTTCACTTTTCCCTTCTTCATTGGGAATTTGTTGAACTTCCTTGTTAGCAGGTTCAATGTTTTAGCTTCGTTGCCCTCACTAGAATCGATTTCGCTTTCTTCTCCCAGAGCAGCAATTTTGAGTGTTATTCCTCTTGCTCATGTTCTATGAGTTTTCCAACAGTATAACTGTACTTATTGTAGTAAGATCCCTCATTTCTGATATTACAATGACCTTGGGCCGCCAAGATCTATCAAGATACTTCAGCACTTCTATGTTGAGCTCTTCCTTATCAAGGATCTTCCCAATCTAATGAAATGGTTGACCATATGCGTCAATCTCTTCTGTCATATTACAATTGCAAAGTATGTCAGAAAAGGGTATAAAAACCTTCAAGGAGTAAAACCAAAGGTGGAGGGAATTAGTTACATGGGTTGAGCCGCAATTTCATGATAGAGAGATGGTGGCTATATTCATATACACCATGCAATCTCCATTTTATGAACATATGATGGGCAGTGTTTCTTCCAACTTTGTCGACATCGTCATCATTGGGGAGAGAATTGAATTTAGGTTGAAAAATGGCAAAATTGCACAGGGCCTGCTCGTGGTTGCAAATATCATGAAGCCCATGTTTAATTCTGGAAGGAAGAGAGAAGGTGAAGTCCAAGCAGCCTCCGCCATACCTTATTGGGTAGGTCATCCATCGACTCGTTACAGACCTGGTCACTCACATCCTTCAACACAATATCCTCACCCCGCAAATACGATGTCGTGTACCAACAAAATTTTCCTCAATCCTGACCTACATCACGACCCCTATCCATGTCTCATAATGTTTACCAATCTAGACAAGGTTGGAAAAATGAAGGGGGATCTAATCTTAATCAAACTCAGGGCCAGAGTTTAACTCAGGGAAGAGATTAAGGTTCACTCCAATCCCAGTATCATACACGAAACATCTGTAAACTTTTATGCATAATGTCCTAGTTGCAATATGTCCTATGCAACCCATACAACCACCTTATCCCAAGTCTTATGATGCCAATGCTAAATGTGATTACCATGGAGAGGCAATTGGGAATTCAATGAAAAATTGTAGACCACTCATATTCAAAGTTCAATCAATGATAGAAGCTGGATGATTATGTTTCCAAGAAGATAAACTAAGTGTTGAGAAAAATCCCTTGTCAAGACATACAGGACCGTCGACAAATGCTATCGTGAGTGAAGAAGGACAAGGTTTTTTAAGGAAAGTTGAGGTGATTAAGAGTTCTTTGAACGATGTGTTGGCAGCAATCTATCAGGCAGGTTTATTAAAGCCTGTATGTAAGCCAGAACACACGTGCGGATTCCACTCTAGCATTGAACATTCAGTTGAGGAGTGACCTGAATTTAAAAGTTTTCTGCAAGATTTGATGGACAGACAAATACTACAAGTTTATAATCAAAAGGATGAAGAAGTGCTGCTCGTCCAAACGAGTGAGGAACCAAGTCTATCGAGAAAGAAATCGCTAGTGATGTGTTTCACTATAGACTCACTTATGCCTCTAGGAGGACATGCCGTAGTGATACAGACTTCATCCTCTTTTTCATATAAAAATGATAAGAAAGAACCATGGAAGTACGGTATCAATCTCTTAAAGGGCAAGCATAACGAAAAACATAAGGATAAATTTCTAGGCACCAACAACATTGTTGTGAATAACATCTCTGGGATTAGAGGAATGACGAGGAGCGGTCGCCTTTTTATACCTACAAAGCTACGAAAGGATATAAGCCATGGAGAGCTAGGGTAGAGGTGACCATGAACAAATCAAACACATTTTTGAAAGGGAAGGCTCTTCAGACTGACCCTGAGCCTGAAAGGAAAGAGAAAAAGGAAATTTCAATAGAAGAAGCTTGTGAATTTTTGTGGTTCATTCAACAAAGTGAACATAAAGTGGTTGGAATTGTTGATGCACTACACTTCCCACAAAAAATTATTGAAGAAAATTCTGAGTGGAGCTCATATAGAACAGGACATCTCTTTGAACCAATTTTAAGGGATTGTTAGCCACCTTACGACCAACGATAACCTTACATTCACTAAGGATGAGATACCCTCGGAAGTGAGAGGTCATAACAAGGCTCTGCATATATCGGTGAAGTGCGTGAATTACGTCCTAGCACGAGTGCTTATTGATAATGGTCAGTCCCTGAATGTAATGCCAAAAACCACATTGGATAAGTTCCCTTGTGATGGATCTTACCTACGCCCTAGTGCTATGATTGTAAGAGCCTTTGATGAAAGCATAAGAAACGTTATTGGTGAAATAGAATTCCCTATACAAGTAGAGCCATGTAACTTTTAAATATTTTTCCAAGTGATGGATATACTTCTAGCTTACAGCTGCCTGCTTGGACGTTCTCAGATACATACTATTGGCATTGTGCCTTCTACCTTACACTAGAAGCTTAAGTTTGTAGTCAATGACAAACTAATCATAGTTTAGGGAGAGAAAGATTAGCTGGTGAGTTGACCTTTCTCCACTCCATACACTGAACCTGCTGAAGAAGCTCTGGAAACTACTTTCCAGGCCCTAGATATTGTGAGTGCAATTTACATTGAGCCTCTTAGGGTATACCCACACTTGTCAAATACATCATTAATAATGGCAAGAACCATGTTGAAAGAAAGCTACAAGTATGGTTGTGGACTAGGTAAAAACGGTCAAGGACTTGCATTTCCACTAGAAGTGGCTGAGAATAAGGGAAGATATGACCTGGGATACCGACCCACTTGGGCTAACAAGAAAAGAGTGGCAGAAGAGAGAAAAGAGAGAAGCAAGGCGAAGCTAAAAGGCCCATGAGTTGAAGGGAAAAGGAATCACTTTATGTAGTATAAGATAGACGTTCCTGAGTGTTGAATGGATTAATGTTGGCCAAGTGGCAATAATTGAAGAGATGCTTGGAGATGGAGAGCTGAATCTTATCCACCCCTGTCTTCCTGATGCGCGACTTAACAACTAGGAGTCTATAGAGTTGCCCACGGTGTTTACATGTAGTGAAATGTAATTTTAAATTTTTTTTCTTTCCAAATAAGCCTTTTGGTTTGGCTGAGAACTTTGTAATTCGCTATTTGAATGCTTTAAAAAAACTCAGTATGGATGTTAATGCATATTTTCCACCATACTATTCTTGCCTATTTATTTTCATAAAATCGAATAATGCATATATGACAATGAATGTTTTGAAAATGTCATTACTTCATGCCCTAATTTCACACTCCCGTCAATAATATGTAAAACGATTACGAAGAGGATTGTGAACCCTCTCCATAATTGTTAAGATTAGTGGAACAAAAACAAGAGAAATAAAGCCACATCTGGAGAATGTTGAGATAATCGATCTAGGGGAAGAAGGGGAAGAAAACCAGGTTAAAATCGGCACCAGCATGGCTAAGAGAACACAAGAGCATTTATATACTCTTTTAATAGAGTTCAAGAATGTTTTTGCTTGATCTTACAAAGATATGCTCAGCCTAGATCTTAATATAGTGCATCATAAGCTACCTCTTAAACCGGAATGCCCTCCGATTAAGCAATATTTGAGAAAAATGAAACCTGAGATGGCATTGAAGATAAAAGATGAGGTAGAAAAACAATTCAATACGGGCCTTTTGGCAATAGAAATATATCCCCAATGAGTGGCGAAAGTTGTGTCAATGCTAAAGAAGGATCGAAAAGTTTGAATGTGTTTCGATTATCGAGATTTGAATACGGCTAACCCTAAGGATGATTTTTCATTGCCACATATTGATATTCTGGTAGACAATGTTGTTACATCTTCATTATATTCATTCGTTGATGGTTTTTTCGGGGATAACCAAATCAAGATGGCACCTAAAGACATAGAAAAAAATACTTGCATCACCCTGTGGGGTATTTTTTGTTATAAGGTGGTTTCCTTTGTGCTTAAAAATGATGGGGCAACATATCAAAGGGCAATGGTGACTCTTTTTCATGATATGATGCATAAAGAAATTAAAGTTTATGTCGATTATAAGATCGCTAAATCTAAATCAGAAGAAGAGCATCTAATCAATTTGAGAAAATTGTTTAAGAGGTTAAGGAAATTCAAACTCAGGTTAAACCTGACAAAATGTACTTTTGACATGAGATTTGGGAAACTCTTAGGTTTCGTTGTTAGTCAATGGGGGATCAAAGAAGACCCGGACAAGGCATGTGCAATTCCAAAAATGCTACAACCTCTCATGGAAAAAGAAGCTCAGGTTTTCTGGGAAGACTAAACTACATTGCTAGATTCACTTCCCAGTTAAATGCCATGTGAGCCAATATTCAAATTGCTACGTAAAAAGCAAGTTGTAGAATGGAATAAAGATTGTCAGGTAGCTTTTGAGAAACTTAAGCAATATTTATGAGAGCCCCTAATATTACATCCGCCAGTCCCTGGGAGACCTCTCGTTTTATACCTAATAGTGTTAGACGAGTCTATGGGTTGTGTTTTGGGTCAACATAATGAGACAGGAAAAAATAGCAGAATATCGTCACATGTAAAGTCAATTGTTTCCTTTGATACAATTATTGAACTAATGATATTGCAAGGAAAAAAAATAAAAACTAGGGATGCTAAACATTTTTCGAAGCTGGATGTTTTAATAAAGGATCAAAATTGGTTTTTCCATTGAAGCATTTGCATGCATGTTGCTTTACACCTTCTGGCCTTTCCAAAATCCCAAAATGAAAGGATTTGCCCTAGTAACTATGGCCTGAAATAGCAATACAAGAATATCACACTGGGGCAAAAATGTTAGGTTTGTCTCAGTTGACTGAGTGGATGGTTGATCTGCAATTTAAATAGGGAAATAATATTTTTTTTCAAAAAGAATATGAAAAGTTCGTTAGATTGAAAACCCACAAGGACACTTTAAGTAAAAGATAGGATGAGAAGAAAAGAAAGAAAAATGACATGTGTTGAAAGTCATTAAATTTTGTTTCACTGTTAATCTCTTTCAAAAATAGGCAATTATGATTCAAAATGATATATGGTCATGTTTCTTCATCCAAAGCAAAAATAGATCAACTACATGCAAACGACAAAAAATGGAAAAAGAGACACACAACAATAACTTAGATGCAAAATAAGAAATCAAACATGGAGACACACACACTACAATCAAAGATGAAGACACACACACTACTTCACCCCATTGTATTCATCAAATGGGTTAGAAGGAATCTATGACCGACTACATGTATATGCATGAAAAATGCTATTCTTCTCGGCCAAATTGCATGTCTCTAATTTGCTCTTGGAGTGCTTCCATCTACCCAACCTGGTATTGATACCTTGTTGGACAGTACTCATGATGGCTCCTTTGATCTCGGCTAATAGTATCAAGCATCCCAAGTACCATTTGCTCAAATAGTGAAAATGATTCACCTCTATCCATTGGAGGTGCATACTGAACAAGATCATTTTGTCCTATAGCTTCAACATTACTCAGGTCCCCTTCTTCCTTGTGTTGTCCTTCGCCTTCTTCCTCAGCTTTGCAAACCTAGTAAGCACTATTTATTTTCTTGAGATGAAACTTGTGAAGGGTTACAGCAATAACCTCATTGTGAGGTTTGGCAATTTCCACAAACTCATTCTCCAGACTCACACAAAAATGTTCAATAAACTTCGACACGAGCACACTGTATAGGATACGATAGTCAACCATCTTCTTGGCTTTGATCATCTATTCCTTTATGACATACACCCAGTTGATCTTGACATGTTGTGTTATATAATAAATCAACATCAAGTCTTCCTCGGCTATAACAACATGGTTGCATCCACATGGTATAAGTTGCCAAGTTATTGTAGATGCAATGATCCACAGGTTCATCTTCAGTCCTCCAATTGGATATCCTCTTGTTACTGCTTGTGGGTTCCTCAAGCACGACTTGAAGAATTCAACTTTGTTGAATTCTCCAATCGCCTCCATGTTTCCTCTTCCAACTATTCTGCCTGAGTCCTTCAATCTAGTCACCGTCAACAAATCTTCATCAGAGAGGATCATGTCAACACCCTTCACATGTGAACACATGATTTTGTCCTCAATAGAAAGATTGGTGAAGAAGACTCTCACCAAGTCTAGATACAGATTCCTTGTAAGACGCAGGAATTTGTCCAGTTTTTGGTACTTTATCAACCTCTTAATGTTGTTCAAATTTTCTTCCTCAGGCCATTCCAGCCTTAAAAAATTTGGTCTGACCAACACTTCTCGACTGATCTCGTGAAGATATTTCTCAATTTACTTGCGGTTTCTAGAGAACCACCTTTCAGGATCACCATTTTCACTTGTCTCTACTTCTATGGGTCTTTTTTTCTGACCTCTTAGATCTCTTCCTTAGGGTGGTTGAAACCGACATTGTTGAGAAAGGAAGATTTGAAAGTCGAAAACAATGCTTTTTGCTAAGAATAGTGCAGTATGACTGTTAAAATGCAGTGGAAAAAAATGCATCACATAACACATGCTTTATGTAGAATTGTGTGCATTGATTTGCAGTATATTATGTAACACACAACATGTAAACAAGTACAAATTAAAGAATTGTATTGAAGTTGTTGGGATTCTACAAATATCCAATCAATTGAATGAGAAAAAAAACCTTATCTTCATAATTCTCTCGTTGCAGCTATAGATTCTTTGACTCCCAATCGATTGAAGACATGTGGCACTAAGTACATTTCTCCTCTTACACACTCCAACTTCATGCTTCAAGCTATTTAATTTCTTTTGTTGACTCTAACCGTATCTGCACAGTTTCCTCATAACAATTTCCAAGTATGCACACTGAAATGAATTTGCATCAGAATCAAAAAAATGAAATTGAAGCAGTGTTTATAACGTTAATACAACAGACTATCAATTAGGTGAATTTTAGTACCAAGTTTCTCAAAACTAAAAAGCTTGTAAGAACTGCTCAAATAGTTTTCATATGATACTGCTCAAATCAATTATCCCAAGTTCAGTTCTTAGAAAATTAAATATTTCCTTGTTCAACGACTTAGTAAACAAATTGAAAATGAAAAAGAAACATAGTTATCCACCACTACAAACGTAAACCCTATACAATTTGTGGTCTACGCAAACACCAATACAATAGATAATGAAAAAGAAACATAGTTATCCACCCTACAGTTGAACACATAGAGAAGAAACCAGTGTAGAAAATCTTATCTTTGATGAATCGAAAATAGAGCAGAACAATATTCTCCAAATGAAAGCTTAAAGAACAACGAACTTGATCTTTCTTGTTTTGAAAAACTTGTAAAACTAAGCAAACTCTCTTCTCACGTAAAATATCTCTCATGAAAATCACTATGTAATCGTCCTCATTTTTCGAAAGGCATGAAACTATTTTATAAGCAAAACAATTGCAAAACAAAATATACTAACTCAATTGAATCGATTGAAAACCATAGTCAATTGATTGATATTTTCCCAAATCATATTTTTACTAAGTTTATTGTTCAAAAATAATGAGTATTTTATGTAAAAGTTTTCGAAAAATATTTGAAGTTATGAAGCTCATCACATGGTTAAGAATATGCATGCTCACTTTTTAAAGGAGAACCCACGTAAAACGCCTCTGAACAAATAAGAATGTGCCACATCAGCAATCCTGTATCATGAAGACTGCATCTGTGAGTGACCACTTTTTCACGACCGTATGTCCAAAGGCTATATCCTTGAGTGTCCGTATCTATGCATAACCACATCACTTAATACCGTATCTGTGAGTAACCACAACTATGTCATTGTACGACCAAGAGTCGCGCCTGTGAGTCACATCTCCATATGACCGAATCAACATGTGACCGCATCTCAAGACGTGTAGCCGTATCTTCAACAACAACTTTTTTCTAATTTATTATTTTTTATAAGTTCTTTATTTATGTTTAACACTAGAGTTTTAAATGGAGCTTCGACACCATCAAATGTACCTGGACCATTATTATCGTACAAAAAATATTTGGCTAATTGTGCATGAAAATTAGATTCAATTTGTGATAAAAACATATAATTTGCTGTATTTTTTTTGGTAACACAATTGTTATTAAAGATTCTTATGGCGAACTTGTGAGTAATGTTGGAAAAGTGTCACAATGATATAATAAAATATGTTTTGACTGAGGCAAAGTTAAAAAATAGTGATGTTTGAATCTTGAAGAGATGTCAGAAGATTTGAAATAAAACTAAGAGTTTATATCATTTATATAGTGTAATCTCACCTCATAAAAAATACAAATTAATTTTAAGTTATAGTTCGATAGCTTATTTTCTTGAAATCAAATAATAATTCAATATTTTCATGGATAATAAGAATTTTTACTTCTTCAATGATATCTTTAATATTAAGTTCCTTTACAACTTGGTTCTTATTTTCTCTTATTTTAAGATTATTTTGCTTCTTATCTTCTCTTATTTTTAGAAGATTATTTTAGAGATACATAATTCTTTATTATCTTAGTTTTTTCAGTCTTTATATGTTATAGAACTGCAGGATTATGTAACGTAAATCTTCCTTCAGCATGGATGCACAAACACTAATTAATTCTGAAAACACTTCTATTTTATAACTTTGAAAGTCAAAAAATTCCATGAATATATAATTATTTGATATACAAAATTTACTAGTCTCGAAAACAATCAGTATTAATCACTAGATCTACAAATACACTCCAATTCCATTAGTTTGTATAGTTTATATAACGTCTTATTTGAAAGCAATAATAACACAAAAGGCTTCTTACTAGTAATATGTATGCTTGAATTATATTAAATTAGGATGATGATATATGTTAGAGGATAGGCTCATATAAGTTTTAATAAATTATATTAAACTAGACAAAAACTTGAATGAACAATGAAGCTAAGACGTAATTTCGTGTACACCTACTGAAATAGAAGAGCCGCTTTCATAAAGAGTCGCTATTATTATAATACTCTTAAGACACTACTACGTTCACAACTATTTTTTCAAAATAAAATATTATATTATAATAAAATAATAATTTATTATTTGTCAAATAATTTGTATACGCGGTTGCCAGGTATCACTGCTGCTGTTATTATTAGCTGCGGCACAGCTTGACAAAATACCCCTTAAAAAGTAATACATGATTCTATTTATAATACTTATAATGAAAGTAATGTTTTTTTTTATCAAAGTCAATTTATAATGTTTTTATATTAATTATGTTTAGTATAAATACCAATAATTAAGAATAATTGTCAGAAAATATAATTTTATTATTATTTACTAACTTAATTGCTTTATTTAATCTGATAAGTTAGATATTTTAATTTATAAACAAAAAAAAGTAATATCGTAGGACTTCAAAGTAAAATAAAAGATTATTTCTCATAGTCTCTCACCTCGTAGAATTATAATTTTTTTAAATATCTTGGATAATGTGTTGGGATTTGTTTTTATAAATATAATATTATTACTGTTTATTCATTACCGAAAATGCAATGTAGTTTATTTTATGTCCAAAATAATCTTTTCAAAATTTAATTCTTAAATCATTTGATTAAAAACATATAAGTTCATACTACAAGTGTAAAGTTGTTGAAATCCTTTTTTGAGCACTGTTATTCTATACAAAATTAGTTTAAAAAAATCTAACAACTTCAATTTTTTAAATGGTATCTATTTTAAGTGAAAAATAAAGTAAACTTATAAAATAAAGTTCAAATTGAAATGTATTTCCCCAACCCCACTTTGAAATTTAACCTTTATGTACAATAAAAGCTCGTGATAAAATGAAACATTATGTACAATAAATACTCACACACACTCAGCAATTGACAATTATGATGGCTGCCAGCACAGCAGCAGCATTCACGAACAGATGCGACCTAGAGTTTTAGAGGTCAGAACTCTCCACCAAGCAATTTCTACTTGGCCTACCTATTCCTCCTCCTATAATTTTTTTTTTAATTGGATTTTGTAATCACTAACATAGTTATTAAGCTTAAATTAGCAGCAAATTTAGAATTCCATTCATGATAATACCTCTTCACCATACGTTAAAACTCGTCTTCCTATATTTTCTGAAACAACCATCTAAAAAAGGGTTCAGTTTAGCACCGACTAGATAGTTAAAAAAAAAAAAATCAACATTAAACTTTTATCTGAAGTGCATCGTTGGTATGAAATTTATACTAACGGCGGTTAAACAATATCCACCTGTAACTAATAGTAACTAATATGACCAACGTTGATTGTCTTGTATATTCATCGTTTTTCGTCAAAGTTTCTTTTATATAATTCATGTCAATTCAGTTACTTTTGTCAAGAAAATGTGATTTAAGATAGTTACTGGATGTCAAAGAAAATCTAATTAAGGCTTCGTATTCATAATTTGCATTCCAGATTTGACAGGGATTGATGGGGACTGAGACTTATTTTCATCATTGAGAAGGTATGAGTTCTTTTAACGTGGCATAAGATCATTACACACCATTTGAAACCAAGAATCCAAACTCAAGCATATGGATGCTACCGTCCCAACTCTTGTTTTCATTGTAACGAATCTTCATGGACCCATATTTTGTACCGATGATATCAGCTAAGGTTGCAAAATCAAGTTCAATGCTGAAAAACAAAGCAGAAAACCATCACTTAGAGAAGAACGTAGAAAAATAAAGTTTATTTATTATACTACCATCCCTCTATATTTTTTATCAAAATATATAATAAATCACTCCATTGACCTATATTAGTTTCAGTATTGATACTTTGACATTATTATGTGTTATAACAATCAAATGATAATTTAATATAGTGGTGACCCAGTGCTGATTGAGAAAATAATATATTTTTTAATTGAGCACGGTTTGAGGTCAACTAAATTTGAAAATCAAATAAGTTGTGTTTCAAAAGATTTTGACTCTCATTCTTTTTGTACCGCTTAGGGTCTTTGTTTCTCCCGTTCGTTCTCTATCTTTCCCATTCTCAGTTTTTGTTGTTCTCAATCTGTGTACCATTCGCAGTCTCTTTGCATTGTTGTCTTCTTCCTTTTTGTGATAAGGTTTGGTGATTTGGTGTGTACCATGTGTGTAGTCGGTTGCAAGGTGGGTTTTCACCATTTTGACGATGACACGTTTGCGGACGGCGAGTGTGGTTTGCTAGGTTGGTTGTCGCATATCAATGTTGTATTTTGAGATTGAATGTGCTTTTGGTGGAGTTTAGTGTTACTTAGGATATGATTTTGGTTATGTGTGGTTAGGTTTTGATAGGGTGATTGAATACGCATGTGATTGAATACACATTTTTTTTTTGCCATATTGAATGAAAGAAGAGGGGTTATGAAGAGTTTTATTTTGTTATTATTTGTTATGTTTAGGGTTTAAGCATTTGGTATGAGCGAACCAATGAGTGTCAAACAAGGCATTTTTGTTTTTATTTTGTTATGTAATCATGTGTCTATGGAGTGAAAGTCAAAGAGTTGAGTTATGTTATGTCCTGAATTTATGTAGTAATGATCTAATGGTTACCCTGGTTACATTTTGTGGTGACCCTTATCTATATTTTGGAACAAAACTTATTGATGTGTACAATAAATTTGAAGTGAAGCAATAGTTTATTGTATTGAGATAATAAATTTGTGTTTTAATTTTTTGTTTGGAATAATGTGTGCATGGGATGAAAGCCAACAATTTATTAATGTGTGGTGAGTTTATGCAATATTGAATTAAGAATTATCAAGTATTTTAACATTTCACATATCCCCATGATCAATTTATTTAAAAATTTAATTTATTCATAATTTCATTTATGAGTTTAAATTAGGTAAGAGTTTAAAATATTTAGGATTTTAATTTATTTAAGAGTTTAATT
>Ga0123340_1003190_pt1 | contig 15274 bp, 10 predicted proteins | sample SirMexnodulemix_FD_89961 | JGI IMG/M metagenome (GOLD analysis project Ga0123340, IMG submission 89961) | Root nodule microbial communities of legume samples collected from Mexico - Siratro Mexico nodule mix | ecosystem: Host-associated > Plants > Roots > Nodule | place: Mexico: Nepantla... | reverse complement strand
TCTTTTAAAACCTATATATATACATACATACGTATATATATATATATAAAGGAATTTTATTTAATTTGAATAGATTTTAATTTAGTAAATAAAAAGAAAAATATTTTTTTCCGAAATTGATAAGTTTTTCATTTTTCGTTATTATTTAGACACCTAAGCCTAGATAAAAAGACAATTTATTTCGAATATCGAATTTATAATCAGATTTTGTGAACTGAACCTTGAATAGGCTGGAATGCTTCGATTATCCAATGTAAAATATTGAAATGTTGTAATGTATTTCTTTTATTAAGATATATATTATTAATTCTTTAAGAAAAACATTTTATTATTTTAAAAACTGTCAAAAATAATTTTCTGACTAAAGTATCTTTTACACTTTTCAGTATCTCAGAAGATTCAAAATATACAGTTTTCTCCTTCGATAGCCAAAAGAAAACACACAGTTCTCTAAAATAAATATAATTTCTATGAAATAAGTTTTAAACATAAAATTATTCTCTATTATAGTCTGTATTTATTTTAAAAATATTTAATTTTTGGTTAAAAAACATATTTATTTTAACAAACGTCTTACTAAATTATTTTAACACATTTGTGACTTCCAAAACATTTATTTGGGTTCTAATTTCTCAAAAGAGAAGAAACACTGGTGTGTGGATAACAGGAGAAGCAAAGTTAAAGCCTTAAGCGAATTATGAGTGCCTCAGTAAATGGAAAATCAAAGAGTAAACGAAGGAGTTGGCAATTCATGCATGCATGCATGCATGGACGTCCATTTCCTGGTTTGAGTGTAAAGAGGAAGTGTGAACAAAAGTAGTAGAAGAAAACAATAACATGGAATGCTATATATAGCTTAGACTCATGCTATGTTTCAAATTCAAGCCATCCAATTCATTCGATTACGATTCTTGCTCCCCACCTCCCATGCGCAAGTATGAAAAGGAAGAAAAAAATGTTCCCAAGTAGTCATAATACAAGAAAGAGAGAGAAAGCAGTAAACTTCATCATCTCCTCCTCCACCCTCTTGCCTGGTTTGGTACCTCCAACCAGGTGAGTCTTTGCTTGCTTCAATCTCCAAGGATGGTAGGTTGAACGTGTTAATTTGACTACATAGCACTCCCATCATCTGAGCACAAAAGCTACGTTCTTCCTTTTGGCGTACAGGAAAATATATATATATATATAATCTAATCACCTACCTTTTTCCTGTACTGCCAAACGTGTTCTCTTTGGATTTTCTTTTTTCTTTGTCCTTCTTCAAGTATGCGTTTCCATGCAAAAGCTCCCTTGTTTCTTGTTTGTGTCCTGGTTTTGTTGAATGGCATTCATGGTGCGTGGAACGAAGAGCCGGGCTCTTTGATCTTGGGTTGTGGATTGGATGAAGGAGGAGCTGAAGATCCTGATGGAAGAAAATGGAGTCCTGATAAAAAGTTCTTGGGGACAGAAGATGATTCTATCACATCCAAAGCCTCTTACCAAGACCCTTCTCTTGCGTCTGAGATTCCATACATGTCAGCGCGTATTTTCACATCTGAGTCGACGTACAAATTCCCCGTTAAACCTGACAAACGTTACTGGCTCAGGCTCCATTTTTACCCTTCTCTTTATGGCAGTTTCGATCCCTCTGATGCATATTTCTCCGTGGCTGCAAATGGGGTTACCCTCCTCACCAATTTCAGCGCCTCAGTCACATGTGAGGCCCTATCACTAGCTTACATTGATAGAGAGTATTCCCTTGCTCCTTTGAATACAGATACCTTGACTCTCACTTTCAAGCCTTCTGATAAATACAACGGAGCATTCGCTTTTGTTAATGGCATTCAGCTTATCCAAATGCCCGATTTGTTTGATTCTGCAACATTGGTAGGGCAGGATGGCCAAATCATAGATCTGACAACCTTGAATTTGCAAACCATGTTTAGACTAAATGTTGGGGGGCAGTTCATATCTCCAATCCAAGACTCTGGACTTACAAGGATGTGGTATGATGACACACCTTACCTTTATGGGTCAGCCAGTGGTGTGACCAACAAAGCTGAGAAGAATGTCACAATCAACTATCAGGACATGCCAGAATATGTTGCTCCTCTTGATGTCTACTCCACATCTAGATCAATGGGGGGAGATAAAAATGTCAACATGGGCTACAATCTCACTTGGAGCTTCCGTGTTGATACCAATTCCATGTATCTTGTAAGGTTACATTTCTGTGATTACTACTACTCCAAGGTCAATGAGATTGTCTTCAAAATCTTTGTCAACAACCAAACGGCACAAGATCAAGCCGATGTGATAGGGTGGACAGGAGGCATAGGAGTGCCAGCTTATAAGGACTACGTGATATTTGTCGAAGATGGAGAGAGTGATGACTTGCTCTGGCTTGCACTTCACCCCAACCCTGACACAAAGCCTGAGTTCTACGATGCCATACTCAATGGAGTGGAGATATTCAAGCTCAATGAGACAGACTTGTCTGCTCCCAATCCTCTTCTTTCAGACATGCTCCTCAAAGAGCACCAGGATGAGGAAGCGGGTTTCTTCACCCACAAGTCTAGTCATCATTCTGTTATCGGTGGAGCTGCTGGAGGTGCAGCTGGTTTTGCTTTTATGGCTGTACTATGTGTCGCTGTGTACAACAAGAAAAGGAGAGAACCAGGGTCGGAGGGTCAAACTGGCTGGCTTCCCATCTATTTGAACTCACATTCTAGCAAATGCAGCAAGTCTGGAAAGAGCATGCGCAGTTCCAACTTATCCATCATGTCTCAAGGTCTTTGCCGCTATTTCTCCTTGCAAGAGATAAAGCAAGCAACCAAGAATTTTGATGAGTCCAACGTAATTGGGGTTGGCGGATTTGGAAAGGTTTACAAGGGTGTCATTGATAATGGAGTGAAGGTGGCAATCAAGAGGTCCAACCCACAGTCAGAACAAGGAGTTAATGAATTCCAAACGGAAATTGAGATGCTTTCCAAGCTGAGACACAAGCATTTGGTGTCCTTGATTGGTTTCTGCGAGGAAAATGATGAGATGTGCCTGGTTTATGACTACATGGCTCTTGGCACCATGAGGGAGCATCTTTACAAGGGCAACAAACCTATCTCTACTTTATCATGGAAGCAAAGGTTGGAGATTTGCATTGGAGCTGCAAAAGGGCTTCATTACCTTCACACTGGGGCAAAGTACACCATCATTCATAGAGATGTCAAAACAACAAACATTCTATTGGATGAAAATTGGAATGCTAAGGTTTCAGATTTTGGCTTGTCAAAAACTGGTCCAAATATGAACAGTGGTCATGTTAGCACTGTGGTGAAGGGTAGTTTTGGCTATTTGGATCCCGAATACTTCAGGAGGCAACAGCTGACTGAAAAATCTGATGTTTACTCATTTGGGGTTGTTCTGTTTGAAGCCCTGTGTGCCAGGCCTGTTCTCAATCCCAACCTTCCAAAAGAACAGGTTAGTCTTGCTGAATGGGCATTGATTTGCAAGAAAAAAGGAACTCTAGAGGATATAATTGACCCTTGTCTCAAGGGAAAAATCTACCAAGAAAGCTTGAACAAGTTTGTAGACACGGCTGAGAAGTGTTTGTCTGATCATGGTGCTGATCGTCCCTCCATGAATGATCTATTGTGGAATCTTGAATTTGCTCTCAATCTGCAAGAAAATGTTAACGTTGCGGGTGGTTCAGCTCATTCTGCTCCTACCGAGAAAAGTGAGTTCGAAGATATAAGCTTGGAAGAAAACGACATAGCACGCCACTATAAAAACTTGAGCCTTGGAAGTGAGGTTGACATAAACAACGATTCATCAGAGAATCAGAACGAGATCTTCTCACAACTTGTCAGTCCGAAAGGACGATGAAAAGCCGTGTGATCCGGATATAAACATGCTTGTTTTGCTGTAGAGGAAACAATTTCGAGCATTCATGGAATTCAAGCAAACCAAACCGGCTATTTTGAAGTATTCGTGGGACTTCTTATTTCTACTCTTTCCTCCCCGTATCATGATTTTTTATATTTATCAACATTAATTATTTTATACCCTGTCTGTCAGTTTGTATGGACAAGCACTCAAATTACTTGTTGCCTGTCATATATTATTGAGACTCCGATTCTTTACTTGCATTGTACAAAACCACACCTATCCTTTTCTAGCCTTTTATCACTTTTTGGTTTTTGTTTGTCAAGTTCGAGTTGACTTATAGTGCGTGAGAAAATGCTGTCCTATAGAAAGAGATGTTTGGTAGAAATGTAAACTGTACTATTCTTAATTTGAAGGCAAAAGTTGCATTCAATACAGTTCCAACTATTCAAATTCTGGTTTTCTTAAACCTGCATTTGAAAAGAAAAAAATATTTGTGACCGATATGAGAAAAGGGATTTACAATCATTCAGGGACAATTTTATTCATTCCATGACAACAATAATTTCACTATCTCTCTCTTCAGAAGACACGCAGAAATTACAATTCTGTGTAGTTTCATATCATCACGTGGCTGTTGAGGGAGATCAGGACCCTCTTCCCCCAAAGGAGTGATCTAGTTTCCAATCTTATCTTCCAATGGCGATGCTATCGGGGGTATTCCTATGCATGGATATATGAAATGAATTTTCCGTTACCAGAAGAGAGACCCTCATGAGCACGGTGTACTACTTGGTAAGTTCGTATGCTTGGCCTTCATTCATCTTTTCTTCTGACCCCAAACCAGGGAATTGTCCAATATCATGACCTTCCAGTGGTTGAAATTCATTATTTAAACCGACAGCAAACTCTTCAGCGTTAGTGCCGGGGCTTTGGAAATAGTCTGCAATCTGCGTAAAAAAGGGTCCAATCCAATTTCGAATGAAATAAAAAAATTAAGCACTTCATTGTAGAGTAAAACTGAATTACTTAAGATGTCCAATGAACATTAAAAAATGAGTAGGCAAATGACAATAATTGACTTGTCAAAGTGAAAGTGGTATGTATATACATGGTTCGCCAGAGCAATTCCACTTAAGACAGCTGCCTCTATGTTAGAACCTAGCAGCCAATCGCCACATATCCCAGCCCTCCCAAAGGGATCAAAGATGCAAGGAACTCCAGGTGTGTTGGTTGGAAGAGCTGCACCCCTGCAAATCTCAGAGTAACATAATTTTCAATGAATTAAATTTACATGCAATTGTCAAGAGCAACCCATATGCTATTTTAGATACTTGGAGATTATTAAATATTATATCCCACCTAGTTTGTTGAGGATTGAGCCGTGGCTTAGAACAACATCACAGAAGAAATGCTATCGAGGGTGCACACATGGGGTCTGTTTGTTTCAACTATTTGTAGAAAACAAAATGTGTTTTTTAATAAAATAATCACTTATTATGATTTTTAACATATTTCGGTAAACTTATTTAAAAAAGCAGAAGCAGAAAAAAGTTTTTTACTATTTTATTGAGAAGCCACTGTTGTGTTTCTTACAAAGAGCAGATCCGGTGGAAGAGTGAGGAACTTTTTAAAAAAATACGAAGACAAACACATTAAATTATGCTTATATAAGAATTACTTTAAAATAAATCATTTTTTAGCAATCACTTTTTAACAATTTTATTGTCAAGCAACTGTATCATGTGTTAACATCACGGTCAAATATTCATACTTTTCTGTAGCCCTTCCCAAATGGCAGGCTCTGCCACAATAAAAATATGCATTAATATTTACATCCTCATCCTCCAGAACAAGAATATACCTTATCATTCATGGCCCTTTCTTTTAACTTGATCATGTAAGCTGATTCAAGTAAACTGCTAATTCTTTCCACTTTATAACCCGTCTTTTTCTTCTACTGTTCCCTTTTTTTTCTTCTTAACCCAGTTACTTCATATGCATAGATGACACATGCAAAATACACATCTTAAAAATCCTAGTGACCAACCTCCTAATTTGGCCAAGACTATGAAAGTACATTTCAAACTAACCACCACAATACTTCCAAGATACGATCATTACCATAGTTGAAGCCTGGTATACGAAGGTTTTGGAAGGGACCCTTTTGATAATCCAAGGGCAGATTCAACACCCTCTAGCATTCCAGCCTTTACCTTAGCCGCTGTAGCAGAAGGGATGTTTTCCTGAAAATACAGGTTGGTGCAAAGCCCTAATTATTGCAGGCTATACTTATTCATAAAGATATCCCAGTGAATGCATGAGAATAAAAAGGATGTAAATAATCAAATCCCTTTCAACTTTCAAGTGTAATTTTAGGTAGGATAATGAACGATATACATCTTTAATATTCCTCCCCCATCCTCCACCCTCAAAACAAATAAACAATACTGAACGTAAGCTAAAGCCAATCTAACACTTGTAATACTAATTCTTGGTATGTGGTTTTGAAATTTCCACCACCTACCTGTGGAACCTTATTCTGTTTTCCATAAGCAGCAGTGCTCAGAAAGGTCCAACAGTGAGGACCACCACTCTGGGAAATCAGTAGTTTCTTTGTATTATTGGCCATCCATGACAGTGAATCAACTCCTCTCACAAAAGCTCCTTCAAAAGGAACTTCTGGACTTCTTGAAAAAGGGAGAGGGTCCTCAAAAGCTGCTAGAAGGGCCCATACTGAACTCAACTCCAACCTCTTAACACATAATTAGGCAATACAACAGAAACAAGAAGCGTGAGGTGCATAAAAAAACAGCGCCTTAACAGTAAATGAAGCTGAAAAGTGAACTGGTCTATCAAATCAAATGAACAGAAGGGGCATATCATGGACCAACCTTCATTTGTTTAGCAATTAATGGTAATCCCGATGTCATAAGCAAGCGATTGGCACATTTTCCTGTTGAGAAACACAGTTACAATGAGCAGAGAAAAACTGTACCAATTTTCAGTTAATTATACAATTTTAGAAAAGCAATCCAACTAAATTAAGTCCATATTAAAATCAGTTAAGCAAGGAAGCATAGCTAAGAAAAATTATGGTCAACATGGAAATATCAAGTTACCATTGTGAGCAATAACAATGGCATCGAACTTGCCACAAGGCTTGCCATTTTCACTCAAGTGCCAGATCCCATTGAACGGCTCCAATTTACTGATCCAGCATGGCCTCACCACATTAACCAAGCGAGTCTGCACAATTCACAGCAGGTGGTAACAGAAGGAAAAAACTGGAATAACAATAACTAACTTAGGCCTTCTTTACATAAACAAGTACGTTGGGAGAAAAAAGGTAGAATACAAAATAAAGTAAAGTCTATTTAGATAAACTTCATATATACTCTTAGGTCATATTTTCTTCATATTTTAACTAATTTTAACTTCATATTTTCTTCTCTTGTTTAGAGTTTTAATCTATGATATAGAAGGAGTAATGCAATGAACCTGAGACAGTAACGAATCAGCAAGGAAGCGCATTCCATTGGTGGCTACGTATCTCCGAGGAGAGGGTACAAACGGAACAAATTCGCCACCATTATGGAGCTCTCCGACGGTACCATGCCACTCGCGCACCAAGCCCCTCTCCATCCAACCGTCGACGAGTTCAGCAAAGCGAGAATCGTTCACGGTAAAGAACTGAGCCGCATGATCGAATTTTAACGGATGAGGATCCACGACTCTGGTTCCCAATCTTCCTCCAAGACCGTGAATACCCTAAAACAAAGTCCTTTAGCTTCGGCATAACCAAATGGTGAAGTGAATTAGGATTAAGGGGAGAAGAGACTGACGGTATCGAACACGGTGGAGCGAACGCCGCGTGCCTCGAGGAAGAGGGCGCAGATAAGGCCGGAGATGCCGCCGCCGATGATGGCAACGAGGGGGTCGTCGGAGAGAGGAGCGGTGAAAGTGACTTGTTCTTGACTGAAGGATTTCTTCAGAACAGACCTTCTAGAAGTTCCGTACGACGATTTCCTGCGGGTTTTGGAGGAAGGACGTTTTTGCCCCTCCATGGTCACCGTGCCACCGCCGCAACCACACACACGTGTGGAGGGCCGCCACGGGGCAAGGGGTAACACATTCAAGCTCTTCACTGTACTCATGCAAACCATGCTTCCAAGGACCTAACCCAACACCAAGCCTCCATTTGTTTTATTTTTGGATATTTTAAAGTTAAACCAAAGTACTGTTGGTACATTTTGGATAATGTTTGAATTTGATAAAAAAAAATCACATTTTTATTTTTGAAATATTCAAATATATTTCGTTCTCTTCTTGTGTTAACGTGTTTTCATTTTTCTTCCATTCCGAAACATTGTTCATTTTCACTTCGAATGAGAATTCTATTAAGTGTTCGTAAATTTCTTGTGAAGAAGTATATAGTTGTTTTAAATGGTATTTTAAAAATTGGATTTTTCAAAAGCACTCACTTTAAATTTAAACAAATTCAAGCTGAGTTCTAGAACAATCAAATCACATAAATATATGCATTGCTTCTTTAACAAGTATGACGAGATAAGATGTGTATTCTCCTGTTACTACCAATACCATAGTCAAATCCTGAAATCCAGCTGTTACTGTTACTACCTTAAACAAAAAGACTCTAGAAACGGGATTTAGCAGTGAGTGATAAATAAATTTATAGATCCTACAAAAAAGGAATATATTTCATAAAATTTCCCTTACCAAGTCTGGTGCAATCTGAGGAATATCAAATTTCGTACATACATCTTACATCAATAACTATTTATATATAAAACAATGTGTGCCGATATAACTTACAAAACATATACACTTCAAGTAAAAAACAAACCACATAAAAATGTCAGTCCGGATGAAAAGAAAATTAGGCCATCTTTTCTGCAGAGTATCCCATATGGTTTGACAAAGGAAAATGAAGGCTATTTTCCTCTCAGCTGGAGGTCAGTAAAATCTTGGGGAGTTCATGATTGGACTGATATGTCTGCATTTGTCTTCTCTGTGATTTTAGGAGGAGCTGTTTCCTTATCCAGTTTCGGTCGTTCTTTGGTTTTGAAAGTGCCATTGCTCTTCCGTCCAGTGACAGGGTCCTTAGTTTTGTGAGTGGCAGGGATATCATGTTTCATGGTATTGTCGATACTGCGGCGTCCTTGAGGACAAATGTGTGCAGATACAGTGGCAGCATCACCACAACTCCTTCTCCGTGAGAGTTTTGGTGACTTGGGGCGGGTCAGTGGGAGCTGCCATCAAAGGAAAAGGAATGAGAAGTTTTGCTATCTGCTAGCCACTAGCAAAATTTGGAAACTTAAAATGACATGATCATGACAAGCAAGTGCTGTGAGGAATTTCATGAATGTGGTAGCATGGGGAGGAAGACTCTTCACTGAACTCGGACAAGAAATAGTACCATAGCCATAGGTGCATATCTTACTGTCAAATTAGCATTCTAGCAATTGCATTATATTTTAACATTCGTATTGCATTACTCCCTTGGTCTATTCATGCAAATTCCCTAATTCTTAAAGGCAATTCATATTCATCCTGGGACTTGGAAAAGACAGGGAAAATAAAAGTGTACCTTCTTGAGTTCAGCCTTGGGGGGTGGCCCTTCATAGTAGAAGCTTGGTACTGGTTTTGCCTTAATGACCAGGTTCTTTCTCAACTGTTTAATGGCAGCATCATCCTCTTCCTATACAGGTTATTATTATAGAAACAGCAAAGTTATTTAACCAATTCAAAAGATAAAGTTATACAAGTACATGAACTTGAAACTAGGCTAGGATTTGGCTAAAGTGATTCGATGATATTAGCACAAGCTTAGACAAAGAAAAGCAAAAGGTGAAAATAATAGCCCCACACGGGCGTGCAGCATGCAGTGTTTAGACCAATACCTTTTTCCTTGCCTCATACTGGCTTTTTTCTTCTTCAAGAGCTCGATGCTTCTCCTCTAACTTCATATAAAACTGAAAAAGATAAATCAAAGTGGAGATAAGAACCAAAATCACAAAACAGATACCAAAATAGCCAACCAGGAATACAAACAACTCCAGAATATACATCTGAAATGGATGTCCAGTAAAACAATACCTCTCTCCGTTTCTCTGCACGATCCGAGCATCTAAAAGTAGGGGCTGAACCAACAGTTACCTTACTTTTGGCAGTGCGTGCAGATGCAACGCTACTAATTATGTTAAAGAAAAAATAAAATAAGTGTTGTATTATTTTTAAATATAGGTAAATATAGGCTCTATTTGGGGGTTCCAAATAGGGTTTACTAAAATTTCATAAAGTCTCTGTTTGATATTTAGTAGTACTCAGTATGGAAGATTCTAAATTTTTTCCTATATACATAAAAATTGATTTGTTCAGACTAAACAATCAAAATTTTAAAGTTTTGAGGATACGAGGAAGTAACAGACCAATTATCTTCATCATCGAGGTGCTTCTTATCATCATAATGCAAGGACTTCCTTGGTGAAAAAGGTGAGTTTGGCTGAAAAGGAAAAATGGAAGAGATTTGGCATATCAGTAATCTGATCAAACACACTCAACATTATATCACACACATATAGCAATATATGCAATGGCAAAGCATCCCTACAAGACCTTTAGGCACGCAGGTTAAGGATTTAAGGTTAAATCCTTCACAGAATTTCTAGCAGACGAATAAAATGTCCAAACAAAATATTTCTTACTGGTTTTAGTAGCCAGTTTCACCAAGTCATATGTTCAAGCGTAGTATTTATTAGGTATGGATGTATTGTACTATGAGTTTCCCAGCAACATCCTTTATACAAAGACTGCATTTAAAATTGACCCAGTGCAACCCATCAAATGTAATCTCTCAATTCTTTCTTCAGCAGTTAGAAGGTATGTGTCAGTCTAATTTTTTAAATCATGGCTGATGAACTATCTAAACTGTGTTTTATAAGGAGTCTCACACCATAATTACATATTTAAATGGTGGCAGCAGGGGAAACAAATCTTTGTTCACAATACAGCACGCAAATAAACATGCATTAAAAACAAAAAACAGATCCTAGTTCTGCTACTCTCTAAAACTTTTACTTCATCATTTCCTCCAGTTATTGGAAACGATCCAACATAATCATGCACAATTAGGACCATTTCATATGCTACTTAGTACTCACATAAGAATTTCAGCCCCTCAAACTTCAAATTTCAAAATAAGATGAAACAGTACCTGTGAATTCTTAGAGGAATTAGGGGAATGAATATTATTAGCTTTAGGAGACAAGTTCGGACCGGTTGCAGCAGCTTCGGCAGCCAGTGCATGGGTGACATGCTTTTCAGTTACCTGATCAGATGGTTTCGGAGTAGAGGGGCTTGGAAGCTCTTTGTCCACAACAGGCGAACTTAACTCTTTATCGTCATCCATCTTCTGTATTTCAGACTTCTCACTCTTCTTCTCTTCTGGCAAGACAACATTTAATTTTGTGCTTTTGCCACCTGAAACATCTTTCCTCTCGTGATGTCTCTCAAAAGAATTAGCTTCCGTAGATTCCTTTATATCATGATCCATTGCTTGAACCATTGCTGCAATTTTGGGAGAAACACGCATTCTATCACTTAAACTACCATTTGAAGATGCTATGGGCTTCTTGTCCATAACCTGTAAGCCAGTAACTTCCCTTCCCATGATGCTGCATGGCATAAGTTGAAGCGTAAGTAACAAAACACTTTGAACAGTGGCTGATATTGACAAAGAACATACATGCCTTTGACAAGTAAAAGAAGAAATTTAATTGTCTACCAGAACAAGAATATATTAAGATTGATTAAAAAACATTCTGAAACAACAGAAGCAGATCTCTTCTATTGGCCTAAAATATGGTAGACATCACTGTGTGCAAAAGCAAACATATGAAGAAAAGAACATGAGGCAGGAAAGAGAAGCATCTATACATATGCCAAACCTCAAGGGTCAAGACGAACTATATGTCTATTTTTTTTCTATCCTATAACAAATCAATTGTTTTTCAAGGGGGTGTACTTATTTCAGGAGTAAGTCTTGGATATAAAGAGAGCATAATAGGAGATGGTGTTAGAGATGCTAATCTTGATCATTCAATCCTGATTATTAAATATAATCTTAACTCAATATGCAATACCAAATGGTCAAAGATTAGCTCTTCCCACCTCTCGCTCTCACGTTCTAACATAATACACCCCATATGGGTGCCCACACCCACACATACCTATACCTGAATCTCTAAAGTGCCAGAACTAGTTCCCTAATATTTGCCACCCCAAACCTAGAAAGATGGCAATGGAAAAAATAAAGATAGAAAGATACAAATACAAAATTACAAAACAACAGATCTAAAAAGGCAAAAAGGGAACAGAGATATTTCAAACGGAAAACAAAAAGGTAAAAATACATAGGATGGAGGCATGATATGAAATAAATTCCAATATAAAAAAAAAAGTAAATAAAATTTTAGCTATTGATTTTCTGAATATTCAATCCAGAAAATTCAAGAGGATGCACAATTCGCTATATACAGGAAAAATGATGATTTATTCCAGGTAAGCTTGAAGAGACCCTGAAAGCATCTTGTGGCCCAAGGTAGCTGAGGCCAACATGGAATTAATCTCGAGCACAGCAAAAAGAAATCATGCAGAAACTAAAAAAGAAAATTGCTTTTCTAGCAGAATCACTTCGTACGAGCACACAATTTATTATGTAAATTGGTAATTTTAACAACCACTCTGAAACCTTTAAATTTTATTTTGAAAAAAAAAAAACGACTTTGAACGTGTTTTGACCTGTACCCGTAGAAAAGCGGTAGGAGAGGAATTTGAAGGCAGGATTCCGGGAATAACACGCATGCAAATTTGAACGAAGCCCAGATAAATCAAAAAGGCAATTACAACATACAACGTGGTCCAAGGAAGAAAAATATGCACAAAATCTACTTAAATGGGAATAGAAAGAAACAACAAGAAAGCCCATTGAGAAAAGGCTTTTGCTTTCGATTAAAAAACAAAAACAGGAAAAGAACATAAGAAAAGCATGAAAATAACAGCAAAATAGATCTCCGAAACGGGAAAAAAAAAATTGAAAGGCACATTGCAGAGGTAAAGAGAAGGTGTGAAAGAAAAAAAGAAAAAACCAGAATCTTGTGGCCGTTGCAGTTGCGTTCCGATCTGACAAGATCTCGAGACTGAAGGTCCCTTTTCCTGTTCTTCTTTCTCTTCTTTGTTTTGTCCTCTGTGGGTTGCTGCTACCTGCGAAATCCAAAATTTATGTTTGATTATTCCTCCTTTTCTTTAGGGAGGTGTTTTCCTTTTCGATTATTAGTGTTCCTTCCTTGGTTATATATAGCCACTGCATTTTCATTCTTATTTTTGTTTTTTTTAAATTAATTTAATTTAATTTAATTCGCATTTATTCTTTTTCACCGTTTGAGACGGTGTTAAAATGACAGTGAGATTTGAAGAAGGTGACGTTGGAGTCAAATGGAAAACAACCCTCCTCACCCATTTTTCAATCCAATCCATAATAAGATGCAGAAAACGAGAGACACACAAAGGACAACGTTAGACACGTGTAGGGTCCTGTGTGGTGGGAACTCCCAACCTCTATGACCCCATAGATATCACATTACTAATTATTTAGGACCATCCCACCAAACTAAGGACCTCATCAATTTTATTTTATGTGTCAAGACCAACAATATCCTTATATGATGAGTTTATTTTCATTTCATAGTTTTTAATGATTCTAATGATAATGTTGGAAATTCTTGATTGTTGTACCATGTATCAGACTTCAAAAATCAACCAAATTCAATATATTTATGAGAAGAGAGAAATATTTGATATTAATGTGAAGATTCAAAATGGAAGGTGGTAGAGAAAATAATCAATTGTGAAGAATTCATTGTACTTGCTTGAATAAATTAACTCACCAAATCATCTACCATAGTGAAAGTTTGTGGTGAAGAATTTAATCAATTATGGACTACCCATTGCACTAGTTTTAATTCATATTGCGTGGAGAATTAGATAACATTAGTGCATGCAAAAATTTAGGTGGCTCAAGCATATACATTAGTAGAAATGGGGAATTTTAGAAAAATATTATTCACATCAACATTTACATTAAAAATACAATAAAAGAGGTGTTGATTTAGTTTATGCTCAATTTATTTTTTAATGTAACCTACTTCTTTTGGCAATAAATCAAAGTTTTAATCTTCCAAATTCTCGCCTTTAGAAATTGGAAATGCTTTTTGCAAAGTCAAAAGATTGCACGTTAGATGTAGAAAAATTAGCACATTGGCATTTAGCATTTAATTACGTATCCTTTCTAACACGTCGTCTCAGTACAATAATAGTACCATAAAGTCATTCAATTATTTTATCATTAACATGATGAAAAAGTTACCAATTTAGTTTTTGCAATCAACACACAAACCCTTTGCTCTTTCATCGTTCACGTCTTCTCAAGAAATTCAAATTATAAACCCAATTAATGTATTAGTTTAAGCACATCATGATGCTCTCATCATTGTAATTTAGATATATAACGATCAAAGTCCAAAATAACACAGTCAAAGTCGTACATAAAAATTTGGCTATGGTTCATTTTGCTTAATTTATCATAAAATGGGACCTCTTTGTCCCTATAAGTTATAGGCCTAGCTACAACCTTCATTGTGTTAGTGACTTTACGACATTAATTTCCCTTCCTTTTTCCTTTCTTCGTCAACAAACAATGGTGTATCAAGCAATTTATGAGTTATATACATGGTGCTAATTAAGAGAGCACGTGTGGAGTAAGTACATGAAAAAAAATGTGTTCAAATAATAGTATCTTTTGTTTAATTATCAGAATTTTAAAATGTCATTTTCAATAAAAGTTAATTCTATTATATTAAAATATTTAAAATTAGAGTTGTGTGTGTTCATCCAAACCTACTTTCTTTTAATTGAATCCCTGTAAATATATTTTATGAATTGTAGCAAAACAACTTAAGCGAAGAGTAAGACTATTTCTAAATTTAATTATCTTTTAAGATTTTTGTCTTTTCTCACTACTTTTTTAATAAATTTATTATTTAATTTAATTATTACTATTGTTTGAAATTCATGGTATCATAACGAATTAATTACATTTATTCATTTTTACTAAAATTTAACATATATTGAAAGGTTTGCAACAATTTAACTAATTAAATTAGACTCATCAATAATAACTTACATACAGAGAGGGTTGAGAATTAACTAATTAGTGTTGGGCTTTGTGGAGGCTTGATTTGAGTTAGGCCCAATTAGACAGTAACCCTAGTTTCTCCCTATAAATACACAACTTGTATTTGTAATCTTTAGCAATCACAAGTGAATAAAATTC
>Ga0123340_1003188_pt1 | contig 15275 bp, 10 predicted proteins | sample SirMexnodulemix_FD_89961 | JGI IMG/M metagenome (GOLD analysis project Ga0123340, IMG submission 89961) | Root nodule microbial communities of legume samples collected from Mexico - Siratro Mexico nodule mix | ecosystem: Host-associated > Plants > Roots > Nodule | place: Mexico: Nepantla... | reverse complement strand
TATATATATATATCGAAGTTTGATTAATTTAACATGTATAGTTGATAAATATGAGAGAGGAGAATAATAATTTATACAATTTGTAGTAGTGTAATATTGCTAGTAACGATGATCAAGTACTTACCATTAAGTCAAAAGTTATTATTGGTATTCAGGTTGGAATGCTTTCTACTTAAGAGTGTAGCGATCCAAACACGAATGTGACTTGGCCCACCTGATCCATGTCAAACAATTGATGTCACCATCAACATGAAGAAGATTTAAATGTTATTGTGTGAATTATTTAAATGAAAGAATAACGATTGTTAAAGAAGTTAACAAACATTTTTTGTATGATAACATTTTAGAAATTTCACGACATGGACATGTGATGAGTGCATGAACAAGTTAGAAGAAAATGAGTATGAGCATATAATTCCTAGAAGAATCACTAGAAGCATGACAAAATAACATTTTATTGCCCAACGAAAGAGTTCACATTTTTCTTTATTTTTTATTTGTTGGACTTATAATTCTTAGGATTTAATTCTTGTAAATTTTTAGGTGTAAATAGTAATGTAATGGGTCTTAGTTGGACTTTTCTCAATCCCAAATGGAGAACATCTAGAGTGGCCAAATACAAGCAAAAATGTACAAGAAGAAAGGAGGCAAGGTGTATCGTTGAAACTCGCATTTAACTATAAACTTTGGCCAAGAGATGTGTTAAAAGAGGCATCGAGAGCATGTTCATATGAAGGTAATAAAACATGTGCATGGCAAGGAAGACACCTACTATTTTTAGCCAAAGAGAAATTATTACAAAGGAAATTTGAATTTTCCTTTTTTGTGATTTCTTTTTTTGCAACAAGCTTGAATTATTTTAGAATTAGAATTTAGAATTAGAATTTACATTATTTCATATTGCAAGCATTTCAATATCATTAGGAACTAGCAATTTCTTATGACACACCTATATAACCATTGCATAACTTTGTACTTCAGTTTTGGAAAATATGAGAATTAAAGAATTTGTTAGACACTTGTGAGAGTGATGCATTGTTTGTAGTTTTATCTTGACCTTTTACAAGTTAACTAGTTATTTTTTCTTGGATCTTATTTCAAAGATGAAGATGTCTCTTAAACTTCAAGTGACACACAATGTCTATTCCATCTTTTAAGTATTCTTCACCTTTTCCTATTTCTATTTTGTCTTTAAATTTCTATTCTATTTGGTGCATGTGTTGATATGCTTATCTCTCAATTTTTATTTGGCCACATGTTTTTAAATTCCATTCCTAGTTGTTTTCTATTTATTTTTTATGTTATTATTCTTGTCTTGATATTCTACATTAACTAACATCCTTAATTCAAGTTGCTGGTGACATTACTTTCACAATAAGAAGTGAAGATGAGATTCATACTTGAATTTGAATATGATTATTCTTCTAGATGTTATAAGCTTCCAATACATACATGAACTCTATCATTTGGTTACTAGAGTAAGGTTTAATCCATGAAACTGTATGAAGGATTGAGTGATTTGAAAGTTCATATGAATTTTGTATATCTGTTTTGTTGTGCTTGAATTCCACTGCTATTTTCTATTATTAATTCCATTGTTGTTTCAATTTTATTGTTAGCTTTAGTCTCTATTAATAGGTTTGTTACTCATTGGTTTATGTATTTGTTCATAAAATCCAGGTTAATCTTTATCAATTAATGATATTCTTTTAATGAAGCATGTTTAATTTGTTTAAAATTAGTGTTGTTTATTTATTATGATTGTATATGGTGTAGTTTACCTATTTTATTTAAAGTTATATGTCTTGTTAAATTCTTTTCTTCTTAGTCTCTTTACTTGAGCATATGTTGTAAGGTAAGATCGTAATTACCTTATCATACTTGAAGAAGTTGCTTCCAATACAACAAGCTTTGAATGTTTTTTAGTATGAAATTACTTGTGGTTAGATGGATTGATTGACTTCAAACACTGGAATTAAATGTTCAAATATTTGTTTAAACAATATTTTAATGTTGTGTTTAAGTTTGGAGTTCAAAAACACATGGAAGAAAAATCTAGAATTACAAAGTCGAGAATCATATACTTGTAATTCAAAGACAAAAGTTTGTTAAATGTGATAACTCTACTTGTTCTAAGACTTAGATGCAAGGTTAATTGTTGATTATTTTAATTAAGCAAATTAATTCAATCATTGTCAATGTCTTGATCACTTACCACTGGTAATTTCTCATTAGAAATTGATCTTAAATTATTGAGTAACTTTTTGTTAGAATTATTATAAGCTGGGTTTAAGAGGGGGTGAATTGAACTATCATTAATTTTCGAAACAGGATGATAAATGATTATTGAATTGATTGATAAAGTTAAATGCAGCTCAATTCAAAGATATTTTAAAAAAATACAAGATACATGACAGATATAATATGTAATATAATAAGTAAAGTGAACCAAAAAGAGATAAATAAAGATACACCAAGATTAACAATGGTGTACTCTATCGTAAGAGCTATATTCAATTGCCTAATCACTTTGATTAGAATAAATCACCATATTTTCAAGTTTTACAAGAATCCCTAGAGAAAACAAGAAAATACAATACATATAATAAGATCTTGAACCCTACAATATAAGATCTCCTACCACCACTTTTGAAATCATATCACAAGCAACACTCTTGACAACCTTAGTCAAGATTAAATACACTAGAGAAAATATAGAAAAAGGAACAAGATCAACCTACAAGTTTAGGCACAACTAAGAAGCAAAATACAAGTGATCACACAATGAACTTTTTGAAGCAAAGATTTTAATAAAGGGTATTGTTAGCTTATTTTTCCTAATAATGACAAGTGCACCACTCACAAATCTAGCAAGTAATAAGTATCGTTCTTTCCCAAAAGATTTGTGTAATACACAATAATTTAAATGATTATAATAAATTTAGACTCAAGAAATAACCCATAATAGTAAACACTTTTAGGGTTTTTATACCAAAACTTAGAATACATAAAAAGGGTAAAAGATGAGTAGAATGAAATTGTCAGGATTAGATTTCAACAAACCTCACTCTCATGTATGAAAACAATTTTCTTCTTTTCAATCAACAATCAAGGTCAACCCACAATAATACTCAACCTCAATTCCTTAACAGATGAGCCAAAGATTATCTATTAATCGTCAATTCCTTAATCAATTATATAAATGAATCTTACATTTGCACAAGGGTCTTAAGACAATAATTGATCACACTTTGTTCCTAGACAAGAATGTTAGCACCAATGTTGCTAAGTGATTTGATGAAGCCAACAATATGACGAAGTCTACATGGATCAAAGTTTGCAAAGTGGATTGCTTGAAGCCATCATGGAGCTTGATGGAGTTTTGGTCTAAGACTTAGGTTGGGTGTGTGTGAGAGTGTGGTTTTGGTCTAAAACCATGAGTTGCTTGAGATATCACTCAAAGTAGGCTCCAAAATTTATTTTGCTTAACAAATTATTAAGAGGTTCTAAAATGAGGTGTAATAGATTTTGAAAAACATATTTTTAAAGAGTAAATCAGTAAACTATTTTTCGAAAATCAACTTACTGGATTTTCTTATAAGTCACAAAATAATCAATCGATTGAATGATTGATACAATCGATTGAGTTTTTGACAGATTTAAAAACCAGTTTGTCTATAAAAAGGGTGAGCGCGAATTGTGACATAACTTTTGATACAAAATACATTTCTAATTTTTCTGAGTGAACACTTGGGCTTTTTCAAAGAGAGAAAAATGTGCTTTCACTTTGAGAATATTTTCACATTCAATTGTCTTCAAGAAATACCTCAAGGACTTTAATCTTGGCGCATTGCATTGACTGAGGTTTCGTGCAATAGTGGTTTTGCACCAGAGCTAAGTCTTCTACACTGTTCTAAATACATTTTGTAATTTGTTGTGTAGAAGGACTGCCGTGTTTGTAATATTCTTGATAATTCTTGTGTTGCGAGTTTTGTGATTGCAAGTTACACAGGTTTTGTAATTTGTGATTGTGGTTTTGATAGCCAGATTATATAGGGTCTTGTAATTTGGTTAGAGCAGTAGGTTACTGCATTGTTTTGAACTGCTGTGGGGTGCAACAAGTTATTTACTACTGGGAGCAGTGGTATCTTGCGGGGAGTAAGGTGTTTATATTATTGTGAACTGATCTTGTTGATCATTTTAATGAAACTCTTTGCTAGTTTGGCAAAGGACGGGATGTAGCCCTTGAGAAAGAGTGAACCAGTATAAATATTGGTGTTCTTGATCTCTCTTTTTCTCTTCTTGAACGCTTTATCATATTTCATGTCGCTTGCTCAATTAATTATTCATCGCGTGTAATAGATTAATCATTCTGCTGGTGTTACTTTGTGTTTTCTGGAACTGTTATTACATCAGTATAATTGACTGTATCAGTTCTTAATTCTTTTTTAGTGTTTCCTATTATCTGTAATCACTATTCAATTGATTAAGTTTCTGGAAACTTGTTTTCTTGTATCAGTTGTTGTTTCTTGTTACTTCTATTAATCTGGATTGTCTTGTTGTTTGATTGATCTTCAGTTAACTGGTAATATTGTTTATATGATCATTTCTAGGCAGTTATGAATTACGATTTTAATCAACTAATTGCTTTCGCTTTTAAATCTAGTGTTTTTATTGGTTCTTGATCCAACTGATTTAAACTTTGACTTCAGTGTTTTTACTGTTTATTGATTCTTTCTAAAGTGTTTTGAGTTTGTACACTGTACTCAATTGGCATCTGCGCCATTGTAAATTGCTTATTTTTGTTTTCAGTTCTATGAGTTATTTCAATTGTTTGATTCTTATATAGAATTTATTGATCTTTTGGTATGCACTTCTTAATAACATTTTTCAGTAGTTTTAATAAAGAACTTTCATTCGAAGTTTAATACTTTCCATCTTTCTGCAAAAACTTTTGAAAGTTCAATTCACCCCCCTTTTTGAACTTAGCCTTAACTTGTTTTTCATTTAGCATTAGAGCTAGGACTTGAATCCTAGTCAAGTTTTTTCTATCCACGGCTGAGAATAAACTATCTTTCACTGAGGGAGTCTCTATACACAGGCCACCTATGTTTTATAGGGTGAACTACCAGTTTTGAAAAGTTAGAATGAAAATCTTCATTGAATCCATTGATCGTGGTAGTTAGAATGCTAGTAAATAGTCCTTATATTCGTATGTCTGTTGTGGATGGTGTGCCTACTGAGAAATCTTATGATGAGTTGACTGATGCAAAGAATAAGAGAATGCAATATGATTGTGTTGCGAAAAATATAATAACCTCTGCCTTGAACCTTGATGAATTTTTCAGAGTATCTTAGTGCAGTTTGGATAAAGAAATGTGAGAGATACTTGAAGTTACACATGAGGGAACTACTAATGTAAAGAGAGCCAGAAAGCATGCACTGATCCAGGAATATGAATTGTTTAGGATGCAACAAGGGGAGACCATTGCTGAAGTAAAAAAGCGGTTCACTCACATTGTCAACCACTTGATTGGACTAGGAAAGCAGTTTGACAAGGAGGAGCTGAATATCAAGATCCTAAAGTGTCTGGATAAGAGCTGGCAACCTAAAGTGATTGCTATATCAAAGACTAGAGATTTGACAACACTCACTACTGCCACACTCTTTGGCAAATTAAGAGAGCACGATTTGGAGATGACTAGGCTGAAGGAAATGGAGACTGTAAAGAAGAAGTCCAGGAGCCTAGCATTTAAGACAAAGGTTGTAGATGTTGAATCTAGTGAGGAAAGCTATGATGAGTGTAGTGATACTAAAAATCTCAATCTGTTGACAAGGAGATTCCAGAAGTTTATCAAGATGAAAAGTAAAATGAAAACCAACAAAGCAAGAGGTATAATAAGAAATCTGATAATTGTTCTACTAAATTTACCTGTTTTGGTTGTGGTAAATAGGGATACATGAAAGTTGATTGTCCAAGCCTAATGAACAAAGAAAAGGCACATGAGAAGAAGAGCAACAAATCTGGGAAAGGCAGAAAAGTGTATATAGCTTGGGAAGACAATGCTACTTCTTCCAACAGCTCTTCACACGAGGATGTTGGAGTAAATTTGTGTCTTATGGCGGGAAAGAATTTTGAGGTGGGTAGTATGAATTCCAACACCTCTTTTAATAGTGAAAATTACATTTCACTTCTTTAGTCTTCCTTAGAAATCCATGAAGCAGCAAATAGATTGGCTTTATCCAACAATCGATTGAAAGGGTTAAACAATTGGTTGGAAAGTAGAGTCAAAGAGTTGGAAGATGAGCTTTTAAAATTAAAAATTGATTTTGATCATCTTGAAATAATTTACAAAGCTTTCAGTGACTTTGATTATAGCAAGCCAATTAATTGTGAAAAGTATGATGTTCTTCAAAAGAAAGTTAACTATTTGATTACTATTGCATATAAACTTTTCATGGGAACTGCAAATCTCAATGCAATTTTGGGTTCTCAAAAGTGTGTTTTTAAAAAGGCTAACATTGGATATCAATGTGGTTTTTAAGGAAAGCAAAAGAAATTCAACAGTTTCTTTAAAGCTAATGAGCAACAGTTTTCACCTTTCATGACTTGCTTTTATTGTTTGAGAAAAAGGTCATTCTGCTAGGAATTGTAAAGTTAGGAAATTTGATGTACCTGAGGGGCTGGTTAGATGGGTGCCTAAAAGGATCAGTAACACTTGTGGACCCAAGTATAGCGGGGTACCAATTCCTCAAACTTAATCTGTTTTGTAGGTATGTTTGGCATCTAAGAAGCAGTTGTGGTATCTAGACAGTGGATGCTCTAAACACATGACTGGAGATGCTTTTCAATTGATTAATCTGAAGTGGAAACCAGATAGATTTGTCACCTATGGAGACAACAACCAAGGGAGAATACTTGGTGTTGGTGACATTGGAGGAGATGATGATGTGACCATTAAAGATGTACTTTTAATGGATGGCTTGAAGCACATCCTACTCAGTATAAGCCAACTGTGCGACAAAGGGTACAAGATCACATTTGAGTCAGACCTTTGCCTAATAGCAGATTCAAAAACTAGTGAGACAGTGCTAGTAGGTAAACGGGTAAACAATGTATACATGCTCAATGTTTCCTACATTACATCTAATATGAACTGGTTACTGTCTAGAAATGATGAGACTTGGTTGTGGCATGGGCGGTTAGCTCATATTCATATGCATCATCTCAATAAGCTTGCATAAAAAGAACTAGTAATTGGCTTGCCTAAGCTCAAGTTTGAAAGGGACAAATTATGTGAAACATGTTAAAAGGGTAAACAAACTAAAAGTTCTTTCAAACAGTTAAATGTGGTTTCTACATCAAGACCTCTTGAGCTTCTTCACATAGATTTGTTTGGTCCCTCAAGAACTATGAGCCTAGGAGGTAATTACTATGGTCTTATAGTAGTAGATGATTATTCTTGTTTTACTTGGACTCTATTCATTTCCACGAAGGATGAAGCCTATCATGCTTTTAAGAGACTTGCCAAAGTTATTTAGAATAAGAGGAATTGTGGTATTTCTGTCATTAAGTCAGATCATGGGGGAGAGTTCCAGAATGAGAGATTTGACAAATTTTATAAGAAATTTGGAATCAAGCACAACTTTTTAGCACCAAGGACTCCACAACAGAATGGAGTAGTAGAGAGGATGAACATGTCTTTGGAGGAACTAGCAAGGACTCTCTTGAATGAAACAGATTTACCAAAATACTTTTGGACGGATGCAATGAGTACAACTTGTTATGTTCTCAATAGGGTGCTCACAAGACCAATCTTAAAGAAAACTCCCTATGGGTTATTTAAAGGTAGAAAACCCAATATTTCTCATTTAAAAGTTTTTGGATGCAAATGTTTTATTTTAAACAATGAAAAGGATAACTTGGGCAAATTTGATTTAAAAGTTGATGAAGGTATATTCCTTGGCTACTCTTGCATGGTCATGCATATAAAGCATACAATAGGAGAACCATGGTAGTTGAGGAATCCATACATATTGAATTTGATGAAACTAACCAGAACATGCAGGAAAGTATTAAGACAGGTGTAGATGATGAGGTTCCTATTGGACAACAAGTTGATATTGAACTGCAGAATAAACCAAAGAAAGTTAGTCAACTGCCAGAAAACAATCAATTGAACCAGAAATTCAATCGATTGAATCTGGAGCTGGTGTAGAGATAATTAATTTTGGACTGTGAAAAGAGTGGAGAGTACCCAGAAATCTTTCAATGGACAATGTCATTGGTCAAGTTCAGAAAAGGGTATAAACTAGAAGATCCTTGAATCATTTTTGTGAGCACATGACTTTTGTATCACAAGTGGAGCCCAAATCTGTAGTTGATGCACTAGAGGACAACAACTGGATCAATGCAATTCATGAAGAACTAAATCAATTCACAAGGAATGAAGTTTGGACACTTGTTCCCAGATTGAAGCAGATGAATGTTATTGGAACCAAATGGGTATTCAAGAACAAATTAGATGAACAAGGTGTCATTGTGAGGAATAAAGCTCGACTGGTTGCAAAAGGTTACAACCAAGAAGAGGGCATTGACTTTGGAGAGACTTATGCACCAGTAGCTAGACTGGAGGCTGTGAGACTACTTTTGGCTTATGCTTGCATGAACAATTTCAAACTACATCAAATGGATGTCAAGAGTGCTTTCCTTAATGGATACATTGATGAAGAAGTCTATGTGAGTCAATCTCCTAAATTTGAAGACCACAAGTATCTAGATCATGTCTTCAAACTCAAGAAAGCCTTATAAGGTTTGAAGCAAACACCTAGGCAGTGGTACGAGAGGTTGAGTAATTTCTTGCTTTCTCAAGGCTATGAGAGAGGGAAAACAGATAAGACTTTATTCATTAAGAAAGTATGGAATGATATTATTCTTGTTCAAGTTTATGTTGATGACATTATACATGGATCAACTAATAAAAGTTTGTGTGAGCAATTTGTTAAAGCAATGCAGGGAGAACTCAACCATTTCCTAGGCTTGCAAATCAAGCAATTCCAGCATGGAACTTTGCTTAGTCAATCCAAATACTACAAAGAACTGTTGAAGAAATTTGATATGGAAAATTGCAAGGAGGCCACTACACCTATTGCTATTGGATGCTATTTGGATATTGATGAGAAAGGAGCTAATGTTGACCAAACTAAATATAGAGGACTAATTGGATCACTTCTCTATCTTACTGCAAGTAAACCGTATATAATGTTCAGTGTGTTTCTTTGCGCAAGATATCAAGCAAACCCCAAGGAATCACACTTCATGGTAGCAAAGAGAATTCTGAAAATTTGAAAGGGACTATAGAAGTTGGTTTATGGTATCTTAGTGAAGTATCTTTAAATTTAATAGGTTATTATGACTAAGATTTTGTAGGTTGTAAACTTGTTAGAAAGAGTACAAGTGGAACCTGCCATTTACTAGGATCTAGTTTAATAGCTTGACATAGTAAGAAAGTGTATGTGGCTCTATCAACAGTAGAAGCGAAATACATAGTTGTTGGAAGCTGCTGTTCTCAAAGCTTATGGATCAAACAACAACTACATGATTTCATTCTAAAAATTACTAAAATTCCATTACTGTGTCATAATACCAATGTAATAAATTTAACAAAGAATCTTGTACAACATTCCAGAACTAAACGCATTGAAATACGACACTATTTTATATGAGACCATGTAAATAATGGTGATTGTGTAATGCAATTTGTTAGTTCTGAGAAACAACTTGTTGATTTATTCAATAAGCCCCTTAATAAAGATAGATTTAATTTCCTGAGAAATGAATTGGGCATAATTGATTTTAAATACATGAATTAAATCAGTCAAGGTTTATTGATTCTATTATATGTTTCAATTAAATAAAACTTCAACCAGTCACATTATATCTGAGTGAAAATTTAAGCACTGATCATTACTGTTCATATGTTGACATGTGTGAGATTGAAAATTGGTCCTGAAGCAATTTTGTACAATTAATTAAGCTATGCACAACTTGTATGTTAGGAAGTAGTTGCTTCTGCTACCACTGAACTAGTGAAAGAAGCAAAGTTGAATAAGCCAAGACGTTAAATGCACGAACTTTGCATGTGAAGAGGTAGAAAACATGCAGCGCCACTTGTCATCAACTCATTGAAAGTCAACAATCAAAAAGCTGCTGACAGATTCTCTTAAGCTAAGTAATTTCTACTCAATCTACTATTTGCAAAATCTCAACAAACTGCAGAGTTGCTTTTGATTTCGTGTTGTTAATCAATGGTTATGCACTGCGTTTGTTTGTGTATATTCTAGATTCAAAATCACACTACATTACAACACCTTGCATACTAGCTCGTTCTGTATCCAAAGAAAGTTTCCATCTTCATACCTTCTCTTTAAAATATGGCCTCATCTTCAAATCCCGAAAAAATAACAAAAAGGGCTCTTATCAAGCGAGCAAGTTCTGAGGACAACAATGAAACGTACTATCTGGAGAGATGGTTTGTTGGAAACTAAGAGAGTATTGACGATTACTATCGAAGACACAACAAAAAAGCCGTTATAAGTCCTAAGTTCTTGAGCGTGGAGTTGCTCTAAGAGAAAATAAAGAGCATGTTACTTTGTGTTTTCTGGAACTGTTATTACATTAGTATAATTGACTGTATCAGTTCTTAATTCTTTTTGAGTGCTTCCTGTTATCTGTAATCACTGTTTAATTGATTAAGTTTCTGGAAACTTGTTTTCTTGTATCAATTGTTGTTTCTTGTTACTTCTATTAATTTGGATTGTCTTGTTGTTTGATTGATCTTCAGTTAACTGGTAATATTGTTTATCTGATCATTTATGGACAGTTCTGAATTACGATTTTAATTAACTAATTGCTTCTGCTTTTAAATCTGGTGTTGTTACTCGTTCTTGATCCAACTGGTTTAAACTTTGACTTCAGTAAATTGTTTTTACTATTTATTGATTCTTTTTGAACTGTTTTGAGTTTGTGCACTGTACACAATTGACTGCATCTGTGTTACTGTAAACTGGTTATTATTGTTTTCAGTTTTGTGAGTTATTTCAATTGTTTGATTCTGATATGGAATTTATTGATCTTTTGTTGTGCACTTCTTAATAACATGTTTTGGTAGTTTCAATAAAGAACTTTCATTATAAGTTTTGCGAAAATTTTTGAAAGTTCAATTCACATCCCCTCTTGAAATCAACCTTAACTTGTTTTTCTAAGAACTTTCATTCTAAGTTTAACACTTTCCATCTTTTGTGAAAATTTTTGAAAGTTCAATTCATGCCCCCTCTTGACCTCAACCTTAACTTGATTTTCAAAGAACTTTCATTCGATAATTTAATTCTGGTCTAGATGCACGAGATATTTTTCAATACTCTCAAAAATCAATAATCGAGTTATGAATCAACACAAAAAGCACTATGTGTGGAATTAAAATATTGTTATATTGAAGGAAAAACATTTATAATAAGACATAAGTAAAACCAAACCGATTACATGAGATTTCTGTCTAATTACATCTAACCCCAATAATATTGGGTTTAACTACTTATAGTCATAAGATGACCAAACAACCCATAAAAACAACAGAAGAGGGTTGTTTAAACCCAAAAACCCTAAGATGCCTCCAAGTCTGACTTTTTATGATCTCTGACCGAAGATACAAACCTTAATACAAAAGGTTTCTTAAATAGAATATGTTTTTCGGTGCTCGTGCCCGATCTAGAAAAGTGACGCTGGGCACAATTGGATTTTGTTGCAATTCAATGGCAAGTGCACGACTCAACTTTTCTTGAGCCCGACTAAACTTTCTTGAGCTAGACTCAACTTTCTTGATTTCGGCCCAACTTTTAGCATCACCATTCCTATTTTACCCTTATTTGCTCTTTATGGATTCCAATCTTACTCTTCTTGACCTAAATGCTTTATGTTCATTTATTTGACAAAACTAATGGGATTTAGAGTAAAATTTGATATAAAAACTCAAGTAACAAATCAATTATAAAAGAAAAAACTATTTTATAAAAACATGAGATTTAGCAGGTTCTAAGCTTAGAAAGAATAGAAAATAAGCCCAAAAAAATCATATAATTTAACTTTATCAGGTATAAAGTAAGTATTAGTACTTAGTGTTCAATTCCAAGTGCACGAGTTGCACATGTAGCAAGTGATAAATATATTATTTTGTCTCAAAAGACTTATGCAATACACAACAATAAATGTAATTGAAAACTAATTTAGACTACAAATTATTTCCATTATTTAAATTGATAAATGAGAAATAAATTGTGCAAAATAATTAAATTATTTTTGGGTATTTTCATCGAGCAATTGAAAAGCGAAAAAGAGTAGAAGTGATATGGAATGCTATTGTTAGGATTAGACTTCACCAAACCTTACTCTCATCCATGTAATCACTCACGTTCTTTCTAGACTAATGTTAATGTTAATCTACTAGAATACTCAAACTCTAATTTCTTACTTAAATGAGCCTAACCTTACTTATTAAAAGTCAATTCCTTAAGCAATTAATAAATAAGACTTGCTTTACCCACAAGGGTTGAAGACAACAAATAAATCACGTTCTATTCCTAGAGACAAGATTTCATTAGGTATTTTGATTCAGTTCTAGAACATTAAGCATATAAACAAAATACTAACATTGAATGAAAAAACATTTAAATTAAAACCAATATTAATTACATGAGAGTTCAACTCAGTAATCTAATCCCAACAAGATGAATTTAGATCCTTATTTCCATGAAGAAATCAAAATAAAAAGAAAAAACAATGGAGGAATATGAGTACATGAAGAGAAGAAAAGAGAACTCCTCAGAACCTATAATGTCTACATTTTTTTTTTCAAGACAAAATGTTTAACTCTATAGAGACCTCCTTAAATAGATAAAATAGTGTCACGTCATTGACATTCGTGTCCCGCACACTTCACCTAATGTTAGATGCGATTAAGTCTAGTGGCTATTGACCCAACCGACGTCCAACACAATTTAGTAACATTAGGTAAACTATAATGTACATCATTCATGCATGAGACCAACATTCTCCATGTTTCTTAATTAATTTGAATCAATTATTTTTATTATAAGCATATTTTGACTTAAAATTAATTTTTTAATAAAAACATATTAATACGTTAATGTGTTTATTTATTCAAGGTATTTACCAAATATATATGGATTTTATATAAAAATTAATCCGATGTTATAGTTATGTTTTACTCCCTTTGTATAAAATATGAGCATTCACTAGTAGAAAAAACCCATTTAACCGCGGTTCTACAAGATTTACAACCGCGGCTCTAGAACTGCGATAGATCTAACAATGATAAAAAGTATTGAAGCTACCACCGCAGTTATATAACCGATATGGAAAGTGTAACATACCACTGCGGTTCTTAAGAACCGCGGTACAAAATGAACAAAAATAGCAAAATAAAAAGATATATAACCGGTGGTTGTAGTAAAAACCCTAGCTCTTCGTCGCGCCTCCTCCCGGGCCGTTCCAGGGCGCCAAAGGTGGACGACACCATGCTGGCCCTCACCGTCTCCTCATCAGCCTCCGCCCTCTTCAGGCCTATCAACAGAGAGCCATACTCTAGCTTCTTCTGTCACAGCTGGAAGAACAAAATTCTGGGACCAAGCTATATAAACCCTACAAATCAAGAACAACGAACTTCTTAGAGAGGAATGAATAAAAAAATGGCAATGAAGAATAACGAACCTCGAATGAAGAATGTGGAGAAACAGAAGTGTTGAGAAGCGTCGAACGTGCTCAAAGACGCTTCTTAGTGGTGGTGGGGTGGTGGCCGAAGCAGAAGAAAAAGAAAGGGATGCTACAAGAGATGGCGGCGACGGGCGACGACGAGAAATGGCCAGGGACAACGGTGAGAGGCTAGAGTGAGGTTGTGCGAGAGAGAGGGAAGACGAGCGTGAGAGAGAGAGAACGAGAGTGTTTCGTGTGCAGATAACCTAAAATAGGGGATATGAGCACGGTTGTTAGTGGGAACCGCGTTCGTATCCCACATACAACCGCGATTGTTTAAACAACTGCCCTTATATCTTCTTGCAAAATAATTTAAAAATTATTTTGCAGATACCAACGCAGTTGTTTAAACAACCGCATGGTATCTCCCTGTAATTTTTCAATTTTAAATATTTGTGTGCCTTACCATCACGGTTCTCGCTCCAACCGTGGTGATATCTCCTGCAACATTAATATAATTATGGTTGTTGTGGACAACTGCGGTGGTATGGTTACACTTAATTTCATAAATGCAACCGTATTGTTTTTAATTACGATTTCCTCTTAACCGCGATGATATTCTGCCGTGAAATGTATTTTTTTTACTAGTGATTATTTAATATTCATGGTGAACTATAGAAGATTGTACATAAGTAATTTTTCTTAAACAAGACAAGTCACTCATAATTAATTTAATCACTTTATGTGTAAACATAACTCAGGGTCAGTCTAGTCTTTTGTATATTGATTAAACCTTCTGAATATAAACAACTACTATCAAACCATTTACTTTCTCGTAATATAATTTTGTAAGTGAATAACATCAATTATGACAATATTATAATCAAACTCATTTCATAACCTTGTTGATTTTCCATCAAATTATTATTTTTTTCTTAACTTTGGTAATTATGTCTGAACAAGTTGAATCGTTGATGGTTCTCATGATTTGTGCAATGTTAATGTGTTATCACTAAAAAAAGTTATTTGACACACTTCTACCTTCAATAATCTTTGGCAAAAGGTCATATAGGCCATGAATTACGAATATCATAAATATCATAAAAAAAAAAGTCACAAAACAACTCTGTTAAGATACCGATGTTAATGTAGTCCAAATAACTCAATGTTGGGCTAAGACAATCAATTTTATAACAATCTTGCTCTGTTATAAATCATGGGATAAAATTGAATTTCATACACGTAATAAAGTATGTAGGTATTTATAGTATACCATGTCAATAAATTAATACTTTCTCACGTTTTAAAAATATTTTATGATGAATTATTCATAATTCAATTCATCCTTTTAAAAATTAAATTATTCTTTCTTTTTAAGTGATTTTCAATTATATTAAATATTTACTTCTTTATTATTGATAGAAGTTAAATTTAATTATTTATTTAAAATTTTAATAAAAAAATAGTATATATATATATATATATACACACATACACACATTTTATG
>Ga0123340_1003187_pt1 | contig 15280 bp, 8 predicted proteins | sample SirMexnodulemix_FD_89961 | JGI IMG/M metagenome (GOLD analysis project Ga0123340, IMG submission 89961) | Root nodule microbial communities of legume samples collected from Mexico - Siratro Mexico nodule mix | ecosystem: Host-associated > Plants > Roots > Nodule | place: Mexico: Nepantla... | reverse complement strand
CTTTTTTTTAATTCAAATAATTTAAATTTTCACTATATAAAAACTATCTTTTTATTTAACTACCTTACATAAATTTTCTTCACACAGTTAACTTTTCTTGTAACTATTCTTCCATTCAAATTAACTCTTTCAAATTTAACTCGGCATTTGTTTCAATTAATTAATGACAAATAATTTCAATTATTACATATTTCTTCATATTTCTTCACAGGAGATAACCATTCTTCCATTCAAATTAATTCCACATTTATTTCAATTACTTAATGACAATTAATTTCAATCATTACATATTAATCAAAATTTTCAAAACGGCATGTCTAACTGCATAACCCAATACAAACATAGAGGAACAATGAGAGAATTAATCACCTAAAATTGTGCAGTAGACTAAGGATTTTAATTAATCAATTAATTAGTTAATTAAAATCTAAAATTGTACAGTAGATTAAGGATTTTAATTAATCAATTAATTAGTTAATTAAAATCTAAAATTGTGTTCTCTTTCCACCATTCACAAAATCTTAAATTAAATCTTGCAATAATAACATAATTTATTCACAATAATATAGTGTAACCTCTGTATGATTTACCTACACCTAAAATAAAAAAAATACACTATTTTAAAAATTTGACAAAAAAATTACACATTTACCTGAAACTTGAGAATATAAGGTTTTAGAATATTGTATGGTCATAGACTTCCTTTGGCTTTGAGGAGCTGAATGGAGGTTGGTATGGTAGTTTATGATAGTTCTTGGTAATCAAAGATAGGTCGCACAAGGATAAAATCAAGAAAAATCATAATCAAGAAAGAAAAAGAATTTAGAAAAGAAAAAGAAAAGACTTAAAATAAATATTACTTTTAGACTAGTAACTTATCTTGAAAGCTAACAAAAAAAACTCAACAACCTTGGAAAGCAAATGATAATAAAGAAGTTAGTCACTTGAAAATCTAATACGAAAATATGAATAGGAAAAAAAAAAGGAATGCACACCACTCCACCATACTGAAAATGAATTTACTCTCTCAAAATTATAGCCAAAATTGATATGTGCTCCATACATTCCTTCCTCACCTTTGTATCCAACAAAATTTATTACATAAAAAATTATTTTCTATGATTTCTAAAATATTTGAGAACATCTTTTTCTGTCTTTATCTTCATTAATTTATTGTTAATCTTCTTACAAAATCTTTTTTAAGTAAATTTTTTTTTTGTCCATGATCAAATCAATTGTCCACTTCAGTAATATTATTTCTCAGTAGGAGACTTGTAATATAGACTAAATATATTACTAGTTTGTATTTTTGAATTTAAAATATCAACTCTCCGGAGCAGTGTTCTATGACTACTTTTTAATTTATGTGCTATAATTGTTATATTTTACTTTATTAATTAATTTTTTGAACTGTTTTAGTGCTCGGGTCAAAAGGTAAAATCATAATGGAATTTATCGTAATTGATTAAATTAAAAAGACAGAAACATGATAAAAGACATGCATAAATCAAGTTACCAAGAACCAAGGCAAAAATTCGTGTGTTCCTTCTCAGAAATTATAGTAGCAGAGACTTTTTTTAGTTGACCCTTTTGACACCACTATATCTGCATAACGCCATTTAATGCGTCTTTCCATTTAAATGAAATAAAAAATGGCATAACAGGTGCATTTGCTGTAATCACTAACATCAAAATATTAGCTAAAAGTTAGAAACAAAAGATAAGACATGCCACTTGAAGGTTATAGAAATCTATGACATGTGATGCAACATAACAATTATGATTACAGTCATAACTTTATTATCATACCATACAAAACAAAACAAAAGTTTTGTGCACAAAGTTTAGCAACCAATCTTAATTAACAAATTTGTGAGGCTCCAAGATACTGCAAATTGTACTATCTGAGCCTTACAGTTGCTTGCTTCTTGCTCACTACCTTTGTTTGTCTGTTAGTTTTTTTCCTGAATTTAAAATAAGATATGCAACTATTGTAAGTTGGATTATTCTGTTGTCTTGTGCTTCTGGCTTTAACTTTATGGTTTTAATTTAGACTCTTGCATATACTTACTTATAGCATTCTCCAAGCAGAAGGTAGCACATAAAATGATTGATTATAGAGTCAGAAGTTTCAAATGAAACTTTTTGGTCAAAGTCTCATTTAAGCATGACAAGTGTATATGGATCTGAAGTTGAGACTTCATTTTAGTGATGGACATATTATTGATATGATCCGATTGTATTTGGTTGATTTTGTATTAATCCGTTTGAATTGGGTCGGGAATCTGATTATCTGATATGCCATCTCACTAACTTTAGAACTTCCAAAAATTCAACAAATAGTCATTGAAAACAATGTTTCTATGTTAATTTTAAAAATAATTCTATCAATCAAATTGCAGGATTACATGGCTTCCTCACAAGTCACAATCACAATTGAGTTTCTCAAGCAACAATGTTCAGAGATAATTACTAAGAACATTGCGTGTTGGATTTGGGTAGTATAATTGATCATATCAATTCTTTTGGCTCTAACCAAATCATTATCATTCAAGGAGTTTATAAATTTCTTGTGCCGATAGCAGTTTGGCATGTTTTGGCATAATAGTACACTATTGGAACAAAAAAGAGATTAAGATAATCTTAATCCCCCCATAAGAGTGTCTTACTATGAATCCAAACAATGATGCTTTTGCTATTCTCAATAACTTGCAAATTGACCATCTTCGTTTCCTTGGAAAACATATGAACAGATAAATATATAAGGACAAGAAGAATCCCTCTAGACCAATGACAAAGTCATCCTTTTTTTATTATAGCATTGCAATTGTCAGCACCAACCACTACTATATTATATATAGCATAAGCCTATTGAGGGTAAAACCACAGAGGTTAATAAGCTCTACATAAAACTATTTGGAATTAGAGAGGTAGGAGGCATTAAGATATGGAGTTTTCTTGCAAGGACTTCAAGGTGGGAAAATGTGAGGGAGAAAAAGTAGTAGATGGGGAAACCATGCCCTTGGTGCTAGAACCTCCTGCACCTAACAAGAGTGACATGGAATCCTTGCTCTTGGCTCTGGAGAACAACAAAGACTGGTTTGAGCAAATGATAATCAAGAACAGTGCTGTTCTCCTCAGAGGTTATGATGTCAAAAATGCTGAGGAATTCAATGAAATCATAGAAATCTTTGGATGGGAAGACATTCGTTATGTTGGACCAGCACCTCGAACACATATCTACAAAAGGGTGTGGACTGCCAATGAAGGACCCCTATCAGAGTTCATATACTATCATCATGAAATGGTTTTGGTAAGTCAACTAAACATTCACATTACCACCATGATGTGTCACACACTGAACCAGTTTCTTGATCTTAATATCATATAATCATATTCCAAGGATCACAGAATCATTTCTAAGAAGTACTCTCAAACAGTTTTTAGTTTTTCCTTCATTCTATTTCATGTATTCTTGTTGGCAACTCTAATTTCAGTTAACTACTGGGAAATTATTCCAACTAAAAAAATCTGAGGTCTTGTTTGACCACAAAGGACTAAGAAAATAGAATTTGAGATCAATATGCAGCACAGAAACCTTTTCAGTCAATGATTTCCTTCAGTTAATCTTATTATCAATCTGTTTGACCAAGTAGATACAAAGGTAGTATAGACATAAAATTATGTATATAAATAATATCACTAATAGACAATGTTTGACAATATTCACTGCATATTCTTCTATTCGTGATATTAAAATCTTCTGCTTAACTCATCCTTTGTATGTTTTTGCACACTATAATTGGGGCAGAAAGTGACGTGATGCTGATTATTGAATAAAATATTTGAACTGGTATTGTGTTCAACAGCAAATGTCAATATTTATTTTTAATTCAGCTCTTACATTGTAGGAACTTCCATGTTTTTCCTAAACAATCAACACTATAATTTCAATGAAAAAATGCTAATAAAATTTGCTGACTTAATTACCAGATCAAGGAATATCCCAAGAAAGTGATACTCTTTTGTGAGATACCTCCTCCTGAAGGGGGAGAGACCCCTTTTGTTCCAAGCTTTAAAGTGACAGAAAGGATGGTGAAAGAGTTCCCAGAAGAGGTGAAGGAGATGGAGGAAAAGGGTTTGAAGTATTCATTTACAGCTCGTAGTACTCAGAATGATAACTCCTCCATGAGAGGTAGAGGTTGGGAGGATGCCTTTGGGACCTCAGATCGCAAAGAAGCAGAGAAAAGGTGTTTTCTTCCTTCAAATGCCAACACAACATTAACTAGTTTTGTACATGGATGCTTATTTGAAGGCTACAAAGGGTCTCAAAACACTATAAATGATTGCATGGTCTAAGACTAATTGATCCCTTTCAATCTACATGAGTGATACATTAATAATATGTTGCATAGAGATTGGTTGAGACTGCACGATCTCAATCCATATATCAATAACATATCAGACACTGATACGTGTACTATACTCGTGCGATACGTATTGGTAAAATATCCAATTCAAGGTATCTGACAATTCTAATACGGTTCCAACACAATTTTAAAAAAGACTAATACAATAATTTTTTAAAAACTCGTAAACTTATTATAGAGATAAGAAACAAATCCTATATATAATCAAGAATATTTAGATTATATATGTTTCTTTTCACTATTTGAATTTTAGATAAATGAATTAGATTCATTTTTTGTTATATTTGATTAACCTTGTTCATAGATGATTTTTTAATACATAAATCTTGGTTATTTATTTATATAATTTATAGTAATGTAATATATAGATCTGTGTCTCCATGTCCTATATTTTAGAGATTATACGTGTTTTTGTCGTATCCGTGTCCGTGTCTGTGTCCATGTTAGTATCTGTGCCACATAGGTCAACTCTGCATGTAAGGCTTTAGTCATTAAAAACTCATACACAAAATCCAATGAAAACCTCTATTTTGCTCATTGAATCTTACATGTTTTGATTGAAAAATTGCAGAGCAAAAGCTCTAGGAATGGACATGGAGTGGCTTCCTAATGGTGGGGTGAAGACAGTACTTGGACCAAGAAATTTAACCAAGGTATTTGAAGGAAGGAAGGGAAGAAAAATGTGGTTTAACACACTGGTAGGGATGTATGGGAAGGAGCTTAGCTCGGCAATGATGGCTGATGGAACAGAGATTCCAGAACATGTAGTGAAAAGATGTGAAGAGATCATTGAAGAAGAGAGCATACAGTTCAAGTGGCAGAAAAGGGATGTTCTCTTCTTTGATAACTATGCTTTGCTTCATGGTAGAAGGCCTTCCCTTCCTCCAAGGAAAGTCCTTGTTGCTACATGCAAGTAATTTGAGATTATGGTATTCAAATTATATGCTAAGATAGAGAGGGTATGGAGGATAAGAGATATGAATAAGTTTGTCATTTCACCAATATATGGCAAGGAAAAAACAATGTATACATCATTTCTTGAATAAACAGCTCTCTGCAGAACCTACCAATAAAGCACCACCAAACTAGAGCATATGTGAATATTAAGTTATGTTAAAATTGTTTGAATATGTTTGCATGATTATATATATAAAATAAAGAGAAATGAAAATCACATTTATAACATTTTTTTCTAATATTTTGCATTATTGGTTATGTTGTAGCTAAAGTCTCTTAGAGATTCTATGTCCTAACCAAAGCATTTCCTATTTTTTCCCTATTATATAAGATCTCCAACTTATTTAAAGACAAAAGAATAATTATAATTTAGCATTTGTCTTGATTGATGGTATCCGCATGTTATCTTACTTGCTTTCCAAGCAACTCTCTACCATATGTTAAATGATCTAATTTATCAAGGGTTCTAAGATAGTTAGTGTTAAAATCTATGTAGAAACTCTAATTTAGAGAACTCAAAGAATAAGTGAGATCAAAATTTGATTTGGTTTCCTACATATTTCAAGTTAAATTTACAATAATAAAACACATTTATTTATAATGCACGAGGTCATAAAAAATGAAGTCAAATTTCAAAATTTCAAATTCAAAACATAATCTTAGATTTAGATGAGTTAACAAACGCATGTGACGTGTACCTCACACTTATTTTGTCTTTCCTCATATTTAGCACATGTTGAATATGCTCCTTATATACAATACACTTCATGTAACCCTAAAAAGTCTAGGGTTTTTCTTAAACTTTTTCAAGCCTAATTAATACCCAAGATAGGTTACAAAACCTTAATTCTAATCATACCAATATTGGCGACCTTAACAATATAGGATTTTAATCTATCAATACCTTTCAACTAACCATATCAATATTGACAACCTTAATAATACTTTAACTTATGAGGTTGACATAGAGAGAATAAACCATCATAATCTTTCTCTACATTTTAAAATTTATATAAAAGAAATATTACAAAAATTCTTAATTTTTAAATTAAACTTATCAAAAATTATAAATTTGATTATCTCTTTATCATCCAATAACCTTGTCTTCCATTTAGAAATGGATACCTTAATTTTCCATTAATTTCAATGAATAATAAAAAAGAATATTAAAAACAGTAACACTAGCATTCCACATAAAATACAAACTATATGCAATTTGTCATAAAAGAAATTATTCAAAATAGATAGCTTTAGTGCAAAGCTAATTTAACTCAATAATTTAGGAATTTCAACAATGATAGGAAGATTAAGTTTGCGGAGAAAAAAAGAAAAAACTTGTGAAAGTATCCTTCGCTATATATGTTTAATATTCAAACTAGAGATTACTTATTAAATTGAAATAACCCACTGTCAATAGCTTAACCTGTCGAGTAATAGTTAATAAACTAATTCTAAATAAGAGATTAAATCATGATCCTCAAAATTAGTTAGTCTTAGAAATTAAAGCTTGAGGCTAGAAAATACAAATTAATTTATATATAAACTTTTTTACGTATAAATTAATTGTAATTTATAATAAACTTTAAAAAGAATCTCATTTTTAAATTTACTTGTATACAAACCATTAAATACTCAATCAACAATATTGAAAAAGCAAAAGGCAAAGGTCACCTTGTACCACCCACCATTCCAAGATATGTTCACTAGACCACTACACTACAAGGACATTTTTAATACAATATATATCATATTTGTGATTATTTTTTATTTGTTTATATAATCCATTCATGCATCTCAATCATTGATCCATTGATTGGATCATTCAACCCTCTAATAGAATAATCACTTACCGGAGTTTCAAAACACTGATTAAAAGAATGGATGAAGGGAGACGAAAGAGAGAAAAGAGAAAAATGTGGGAAGATGAAGCAGGGAATAAAAATTGAGAAAGAATAGGTGAAAAAAAACTTTTTCTAAAGTTTCTTCGTCTATTTTTTCTTTGTTTAAAAATATAAGATGTTTATTTTTTTAATAGTTTTCAGAAAAAGTATTTAATCTAGTTTCTCTTTAAAATTTATTTGAATACTACCTTAATTTAGACAAAAAAGTATAATGATCATTCAAAATTTAATTCTAAACTACACATATATATAGACAGAACAGAGGTATAGGAAAAAGTACTAGTCAAGTTTCAGGTATTTAATATCTATGTCTAAACTTATTACCATACTTATTTTATATGTAAAAACTTTATCCGTTACGATAACTATAATGAAGCCAAAAACATTACTGTAGTTATAATAATTATTAGCTTTAAAAAAAAAACAAATTCTTACGACTAAAACTAAAAATATCTCTTATTTAAAAGACGAGCTTCACTAAAACAAATTTTTTTCATAAACTCGTATAGAAAAGAAATGGATTATTAAATGAATAAAATTCTCTTATAATTTAAAGTTAACTTTTACATAAATTAATTTATTAAAACTCTTTCATAACTTTTCTAAAAAATTGTTTTAACTTGACTATAATAAATTAATTTTAACTTATAAATCATACAAGCTTTTATAGAAAAATATGGCTTGCATGCAGTACAATATTCCTGCAATGTATTAGTCTAAACTTCTGTTTTGTTGATATAATAAATGGTGTAACAACATCTTTACACCAGACCAAGGGATTTTGGTAGAGCAGTAACAAGAGGGTAACATGACAAGGAAAAAAATGTCCTACTTATTTGTGAAACAAACATATAACAGGCAACACAACAGTGAAACATAATCTCTACCATAACTACCATTTTTATGGGAGGCTTCCTAGGCTCTTGTTCTCCACCATGTCCATCACTAAACATTAACTTCCACCTACAAATTGCGACTGGGCATACCACGGCCCCTACCCCGTCCAGAATAGCCATACCCTCCTCCTCTTCCATAATAACCACCGCGAGAACGTCCACCACGGCCAAGACCACGACCCCCACGGCCACCGCGGTGCCTCACAAAATCGCCAAATGTCTGCACCACAAATCATCACAAGAATTGAATATTGTTCCCCTAATATAAGATCCTTGAAAGATAGAACATACCTCAGTATCAATCTTGATTTGTTCAGAGTATCTAGTCCTTCCATTCTGGGGAGCATTGTCATGCACATTGGAAGAGAGTGAGTCAAAGAAGTCATCCTTGTTATAAATAGGCTGTAAAAACCATGAAAAGCACAGTCAAGGCCATGACAGAAAGACCAGATACAATACATTTAGGTACCTGAATACATATCAAGCTGCGCACTATATAAACATTACCTTAACCTCAAAGTTTGATAAATCTTCAATGTCTTCGTCTTGATAATCTTCATCAAAGGCATTTCCTTCCCCATCTTTGTCTTTTGAATGAGACTTATTTTTACCAAGATGGCCCCAAACCTCATCCTTTTTGAACTTCTCATTCATTGCCATGAAATCAAAATCTTCAGTGAATTTTGTGACTGGGCGCAAACTCTGCTGCAGCATAGCATTAATTAAATTTTCATGAAGTCAACTAAAAAAGGTGTATTTGGAAGAGCTTATTTGGGGTTATCTAATGACATAAATACTCACTAAGTGTTTCGGAGAGTTTATGATATATTCAAAAGTTATTTTTAAGCTAATTTCAGTAGACTCCTCGGAATAACTTACAAAAACAGCTTACAACTTGCATGTAAATAATTTAACCCTACTTCCTCTTTGAAACATGTACCTAAGTGGTTACAAGAAAAACAGTTATTGAATAACTGCTTCATTAAGCTCTCTACCCAAATGCACCCTTAACCTTATCAACAGAGAAAAAATTTTAAAAATGACAATTTGTGTAGCAGATCTATTTAATGGCGCAACAACTATTTAAAAGAAAGCAAAAATTAGAGGATATTTCATTGTTTACACGCTTAAAATAAGTGAACAATGTTGTATGAAACCCGAAACTAACAACACTTTAACAATCCAAACCAACACTCCCCACCCCACTTAAAAACAGGAAAACTTTTAAAACTCTGAATCATCCGATAGATTCCCAATTTCTATTGATATACGACATTCTAAAACCCAACATATATAAATGACACAGTAAATTGAACATTACCCCAGTTCCTCTTCCTCTTCCACGTCCTCTATAACCATAGCCATGATGAGATTGGGTAGGAACACCACCGGGCTTAAAAAATTGCAACCAAATGTCAAAAGTCATTCTCAATCAAAAGAATATACAATAAATAAGATAAGTCAATACAATAAAAGATCCATACTTGTGATCTTAAGTTTGAATCACTCGGTGCAGATCTTATTATTTAATAGAAGCACATAGCAAACAAATTAAGAAAGGTTCATCAATCAGCGTAATTCATGCATGGAAAATGCCAATTAAAATCATAGAAAGAAACAGATCAAATCTTATTTCCAATTCTTTGCACGAGAGACAGGGAGATGTTGGTCAGGAGGAAAAAGGTTTGTGGGTTATCTAAATTACAGAGAAAATTTGTCCCACATTCCTGAATTGATCAAAGCTAGCTTGAAGGATGGTAGAGAGCGACTTAACATGGAAGTTCAGATTTCCACATAATTGCCATATTTGCAACATTTGAACTGGTCAAATGTGCACTTAATTTTGGCAAACTTGACTCCACGTGAAAAATCATGCTTGTATTTATAAAAGCACATTTTGAAAAAAGTGAAAAATACAACTTTTGCATTGGTAGAAAATTTCATATCAAGTTTTACTACAAAATTGGAGTTTAGATAAAAGATTCCAAAAATAAATCACTTCACTTCAAACATAACCCTGACCAAAATCAATTTTGCCCAATCAAGATCATCCAAACTCAAATTCAGTCATCAAAACACACTAAATATCTTCGGATGATGAGATTACTCCAGTTAAATCACAAGATTCTAGTCTTTTTACTATGTCACCATATTGTATAAAGCATATAGGCATGTGCAAAACCATCACAAGTGTGTGTCTCTCTGCATGCATAAATTGATAGATCAGAGAAGGATACCCTGTGGCTGGGCCGTGAGGTTACTGGCAATGGCAGAATTGGTGGTTGAATTGCAGCAGAAACTGGCAGAGATGTCTCAGGAGATGATGTTGATGATACCTGAACCACTTCAACATCCTTATGAGATGCTTGTGAAGGCTGAGCTGAAGAAACTATAGTTGGTCCATGTTGCAACAATTGACCTGGGGTTATCAGAGAAAGGACTGATGTTTCTGCTTGTACAGAAGTTGATGATCCAACAACAGCAGGAGACAACTGGGATACAGTTTGATAGGGCAAACTTGAACCTGAAATTGCATTTGGTTTACTAGAGATTGGTGGCACTAAAGCATTTATATCAGGACCAGAATTGGTCAGGGAAGTCAGTGATGGTAAGTTAGCAGCCAAACTGACTGCTGAAGTTGAAACATTGGGTGCCTTGTTTGTTACTGATACTGGTAAAATTTCAGAAGCAAGTGTTGCAGAGGGTACAGGAGATAAGGCAGAAGGTGCAAGAGGCAAAGCAGAAGGTGCAAGAGGCAAAGCAGAAGGTGCACTAGGCAAAGTAGAAGGTGCAGGAGGCAAAGCAGAAGGAGCAGGAGGCAAAGCAGAAGGAGCAGCAGGCAAAGAAGATGGTGCAGGAGGCAAAGCAGATGGTGCAGGAGGTAAAGCAGAAGGTGCTGAAGGCAATGAAGCAGAAGTTACACTAGAGATACTAGTACTCACAGGCAGCAAAGATGATGGTAATTCCGGCAAATTAGAAGATACAGTAGGTAAAGGACTGAAATTGGGATACTGCATTGGCTGCTGCATAGATGAAGGCGTTGATAAACCAGGTGGCGGTTGAAGCAGAGATTGTTGGTGTAAATGAGGAAGCCCATTTGGGGCACCATAATAACCTTGCCAATACATTGGCATAGCAAGTCTACTACCATTTGTATTTGGAGCAGTTGGAGAAGCTCCCCATGATCCTATGTTCCCTCCAGGTTGATACAAAGGCAAGGGCCCTTGAAAATTTGACCCAGGATGTCCAAGCTGGGGGGTATGAGAGCTAAGATCGGTCAAAGACCCACTTACAGCGGAAGGTAAACTTGTAGATGTGGTGACTGGGCGAGCATACTGAGACTGTAAATGCATTTCCATGTAATTAGGATAAGATTAATTCAACTGATTCAATATACAGACAATTTTTTTTTTCATCAACCTGAATAATAGCTGGGTCATTGTTGACTTGTGGGGTAGGCTGGACAGGTGGAGAAGATTTAACCTGTAAATCCTACAGAAAAAATAAGAGAGATGCCTCAGCTGATCAGTTTCATATATAATATCCACACAGAAAAGTCTAAACAAAGCCTTTATCAGGTAATTACATACACTCATAAAATAAATTAGAAAATCAGATCAGCCTTCTAACATTCCATCTCGCGGTATATGCATTCATATACTGTAGAAACAAGTTGTACAAAAGCAGTTTCTTTACAAAATAGCACACAAGTGACATGCCATTGTTTCTAATGTACACTCAAATAAAATCAGGTACCAATACATTGAATATGTAGAAAACCACTGGTAATAATTCCACGCATAATACCTTGATGTCAGTCCCACGGAAAAGTATATACTCATAAACCTTGTCGCCAGGAGGAATTTGTTGGCCATCCTTTTTCCTTCCTTCTGTTCCAAAAGATCGCACTGTAATACAAAAAACAGAATTATCACTCTGCCGATCCAACCCATTATATTAAACAACATATCTAGACGGTAAAATCTGAAGCTGCAATAATCCACAGGGTTGCATGAAAATCTGGCACATATTGAAAGCTATTGATCACAGTCCTGAATATTTGAAACATAAGCAAAGAACAAACCCTACATCCACTTATTTTAGAAGGAGAACTTCAACACATATATATGTTTATAAATGCAGAGAGAGAGAGAGCACTCAATGAAAAAATATTTCATAGTTATCAATCCCAAATAGTGGCAAGGATGGCCCAACTCCAATACCACTACAGTAGGATAGTAGATAGCGGGATGATCGCTATTTTGAAATTTTTATTAATACTGCTATTCGGTTTACTATATTATGTTATGCTTTAAATAAAATAAAAAAAAAATAAAAAAAAATAAAAAACTACAAGCTAAACTAGACTCAGAGGTCCAACAGACCAAAACAACAAAAGATGAAAAAAAAAACATTTAGGCCACTGGCCAAATTCCCCCAACCTCAACCCTTTGTGTGCTGTAATCCTAAGACCCAGCAGCTATGCGCTGCATCCCATGTATTATAGAAGATTCAATCGTATATGGAGGAAAGACAAATGCAGACAATTTCACGGAGTTGGTAAAAATCACTGATGGAAATGGGGCCCCCAGGTCGGAAGGGGCTGTGGTGACAAAATAGCCTAAGGGATGAGGTGCAACACTCATTGGAGAGGCACTATTATGGCATGATTCACTCTAAAACACCGGGAAGGTGCCAAAAACCATCAGAATTTTCAGAGATGTTGCCAGAGAATAGTGGATCATGTTTCAGATACACAAGAGCAGGTCAATGTTTCACACCTTGAATAAGGGATGTCAAATAATACAAATGTCTCCCAAAATAAGCCTTAAACAACACCATCAAACAGGGGTTTAACATTCATCCACTAATGCCATAAACGGATGCAATTTGCTTCACTTCAGACATGGCAGCAACACACCATGTCAGCTCACATGGCAAACCACAACAGCACTATACCAGGTACACGCCACAACAGCTCTATAGCATGGTACACATCATAACAGGTCTATAGTGAGCGACATGCTGCAATGGCAGCGCGTGACACAACACAACAGCTCTATAGTGAGTGACACAACACAACAGCTCTATAGCGAGTGACACAACAAAACAGCGCTATCTCAATAGCGCGTGACACAACACAACAGCCCTATAGCACGTGACACAACACAACAGCTCTATAGCACGTGACGGCTCAATGGCTCAATTTGATTGTCAATCCTGGAATACAGATATATATGTCAATTATTATTCTCTCACTAACATTAATACTTCCAACATAAAAGGGAAAAACATGAATCTTCACTGTTTAATCCAGTGCCATAGTTTTTGGAAGCTGTCATAAATATATCAGTTCTGGATTATCTGATTTCACTCCTTTTAGCATTGCACATTATTCTCACAGGCTAACAACTTAGGGATCTTTATTTACTCCCTGTATTTATCAATCATTAAGATTTCCACTAATCCAGAATGGGACAACTGTACAATCAGCAAATAACAAACTCAAAGAATTACAAAAGTCAATACTAGTTCCCTGTTCAAGTGAGAGTCGCATGCTAACATTCACATAAGAAAAATTCAGACACTCCCACAGAAACAGATTAAAACCACAAAACAAACAGGACACATCAGTAAAAGAAGCAAGCCAGATGCTACAGGGAGAAATAAAAAACATCAAAAGACCCTTCATAGCTTCTCAACAGAAGGCCCACAAAAGCCATCAAAAGTTCAGAACAATTCCTTCACTGTGGCAGGAATTCAAACTCGTGACAAAGCCCGCGCTCTTGAGAATTAAATAATTAAAATAACCATAATAAAGATCAAATTTAGACAGAGAATTCAGAGATCTGAAACCAAAGGAACCAAATTAAACTTAAAATGAACAAAACCCAGAAAGGATTCAGGGAAATTCGAGGGGAAAAAGAAGTGGGTAGCAGAAGAATACCATTTCTGAGGCCAATACTGGACTCTTCAGTGTTGATGTTGTACAAAATGCCTTCGTATCTGATCTCACTCTTAGAGGTCAAGCTTATCAAGCTCCCAATGTAGGAATCGGCAGCAGAACTGGATCGAGAAGCGCTCTCAGACGCCATAATCACAAGCGAATCGGATTAGGATTTGGGTTCCGGGGCCTCTCGTTAGAAGCCTCTCTAATCTAATGGGTCTCAAGTTTCAACTCTGGAGATAAGATGTGTGAGCGAAACGAAGCATTAGGGTTTGAGTTTTTTATTCTTTGATCTTTGCTTTCAATATAAACGATGTGATAACTCGTTTATAACACAGGTCTATGAGACTCAGCAGTTGCAAATTACATTATTAGGATTTTTTTATCGTGTTTTCCAAATTTTATGCCAGTACATAATATACATATATATATAGGTAAATTCTTTTAATATATTAAAATTTTAATAAATATTGGTATATATTGTTTTATCTTAAAACATGTGAAAAATTGAATCAGATTAGTGAAGAACAATAATTAATTGTATTAATTTTATTTAAAACATAAAATTACTAAACTACATTTTCTTAAAACTTTATACGAAAAAAATCATTAGAGATAAAAGTTCAATCAAATTAATAAGTAAAAATTAGTTATACTTGTTTATATTTAACCGCAATATTTAACATTTTCATTTGTATGTAAAACTGGATGGAACATTTAAATGATTTTTTATCTACATATATCTTATATAATTTTAATATACGATCTTAATATTTAACATCCTTGAAAACTAAATACATAAATATACTATATTAATATTAGGTGCGCTAATAAATAATTATTGTCCTGTGAACTATTGGACAATCAAAACTATTTATAAAAGCCCAAAAACATATAAAAAGGAAAATAATAAAACTATTAATTATATATAATAGTTTCTCTATTTACATAATATACTATTAATATTAGGTGCGCAGATAAATAATTATTCTCTTATGAACTATTAGACTCTAACAACTATTTATAAAAAGTCAAAAAGAACATATAAAAGGGAAAATAATAAAAATGTTATTATATATAATAGTTTCTTTGGTTACATAATATTTATTCACTTAGGTACTAATATAAGAAATAACAATATAGGTTACT
>Ga0123340_1003186_pt1 | contig 15282 bp, 6 predicted proteins | sample SirMexnodulemix_FD_89961 | JGI IMG/M metagenome (GOLD analysis project Ga0123340, IMG submission 89961) | Root nodule microbial communities of legume samples collected from Mexico - Siratro Mexico nodule mix | ecosystem: Host-associated > Plants > Roots > Nodule | place: Mexico: Nepantla... | reverse complement strand
TATTATTACTTAATATCACTATTTGAAGTCAATTTAATAAAAAAAACTAAATCAATTAAATAATAAATAATTAAATTGAACCATTTATTAAAAATACAAAGAAACTGAAAAGAAGAAATAATTGATATTAAAAAAACTAAACCTAATTTTTTAAGTAAATTCTCAAATTTGAATATATAAATAGAAAAAACAATTAAAGAAAATATTCATTAAAAATGATAAAAAGATTAGTAACTGACAAATTTGCTAAATAATCTATAGAAAATACATGATCATGTATATATATATATATATATATATATATATATATATTACTGCTATATTTTTTATTTTAGTAATTTAAATATTTTATTGGAGTAACTTTAGTTTTATAAATATAACATGGGAGGAGCCAAAGTATGCTGGTACTGCAGTGTTGTGTCTTGCAACAAGACTGTCTAAAGAGAACAATTCCAAAAGGTAAACAGTGTAGTGAATTGAAAACATAGCCTTACCTAGTTGATACCCAGCATCTTATGATTGTTTGAAACTTGTGTCTCAACAATAATCCATAGGATAAGTGTCCTTTATGGAAGAAGATTGTAAGTTCAATTCCTGCCCATAAAGTACTACAGGGTGCAATTACGTATATAGTTTTGATTATGGTGGTTTGATTTCTAGCTTGTATTGTAGCATCTGCAGTCATAACAACAGCCATCAGATTTTGATAAGGTCAAGTGGGCCATCCTCATACACTTTCACTGGCTCCCTTTTCTTCTCTGTTGTGTACCCATGCTTTTATTCAGTTGCAAGTTCAGAAAATCTTCACCAAAATTGAGTTGCTGTGATGTGAGAGTACTTAGTTAAGATGACTTGTGTCAGACTGCAAGAGAGAAAATGACATCTGTTTTCCACTCAGAACTATGTTGGAGTCATTGAAAGGTTAAAGAAGGACTAGAGTGAAAAAATTGGCATGCAATAGTCCAAGGGAACAGTTGCAGCACCATTTGAAGCCACACAACTAGTCTCCCTTGTAGACCTTTTTTTGGCACTTTAGCTTGGGAATATTTATTTGAAGATTGAAGATTAAAATTCCACACATAAGTTTGAACTTTCTATCCTTAATTCTAAACATTATTATCACTCATTTCCTGTCACTAGCTGTATCTTTGGGTGTGGCCACCAGCTGATACAAGGTTAATAGTTTTTGGGTGAAACCACTATGTTTCCAAGTTAGAAAATTAATTGTGGTTTATGTACCATGGTGGCTCCTGATTCCAGCAATCAGACAAACAATTGTTTTGGTAAATTTCAGCTTAACAGCTTATTGTAGAGGAATAGTTTAATTCCTTTTACTTAATTGGTACAGGGCATCGATCATGGAAGAGTGAGTGTACAATTTTCAACACAAAATGACTTCAAGGGCCAGGAGAATATCATAGGGTAGAATATTTCTGCACAAAGTGACATGCTTTGATCTTAAAAGAAAATGATGTTTGTGGTAATTGAAAAAGGGTTTTATGATGGAATAAGCAATATCATACTTGGTATAGTTAAATTCGTGCCCGTTCACTGATGAATTATTTTATGGTAAAAATGATAATAGTTCATAGGGAATACTGAGCTGATGCCAAATCCGAACAAAAGTCTGTCTTAGAAACGAGTTGGAGTTCCTTTATTCTCAGCGATCTCTTTTATAAAGATGCTTTTAAATACTTTAAGGGAATAAAATTATAATATCTAAAAATAAAGTTACCTTTTATACATACTTAAAAACCACGTTTTTAATATAAATAGTTAGGGGTAAGAACAAATTTATCTGTGAACTTATGCCGAAAATATGAAGAGAATATATAGGAAGAGTATCTTTGTGGTTGCTTAGTTAGCCGAAGCTGAACTCTGCCAAACTATAGTTACTCATTTCCCCTGCAGCTTAGTGCCAAAAATAGAAAATACCATCACTCAATCTCTTCACAAAACCACTCCCAAAGCCTAATTCCCTACCAAATTTCCCCCACTATCTACATGATCCCTCAAATCAAATCACTACAAGACACATGTCTGTAAGCCTAAATGTGAAATAATCTTCGTACTTTGTGAATAAGCCTTCGGCATATAGGACACACTTTGCTCTCCCCATCCACAATCCTGCAAAACGCACTCAAATGTGAATCTCCTCAAATTAGCATAAATTGAAGCCTATGAAAATATTCAGTAGTGAGTACCTCTGTGCACAGTCATAGCAAGTGGCACAATGTCCACAAGGAACAAAGAAGCTGTTGCGTTGTTGATCATAACAAATGCAACATAATTTTTCATCATATAACTCCTCTGAAGAGCTACTATATGCTCCTGAATTTTCTTCCTCATCTTTTGCATTTGTTCCATATGACATTCGATTTGACTCCACTCGCATCAAGGGCTCAGTCTCGGTCAGTGTGGCAACTGCATTACTTGTTCTGTACGTAACATCGATTGTAACATGACTATGCTGCTCAGCATCACCATAAACTCCAAGGACTTTCAGAATCAGATAAACAACAATAGCAATAACTCCTACACGCAAAAAAATGCGGCATCTTTAGAAACAAAAAGTATATATAGTTAAACCAAAGGCTTTAGAACAGAAATTTTAATCGTTGTACCTAGAAGTATTATGTAGGCAAACGCGCGGGCCACTAAAGAAATTTCAACATGCGATAACCCATCTCCCTGTAATCAATCGATGTAACCATGTATTGTTGAATTACTTTGGCCAAGATCTCCAAAGATAAATAAGTCAGACAAGTTTACTTGTGCCTTACATTGTTGGTTGCCGTAAGAATAACATAATGAGTATTAGGGAAGAAGAAACTGAGCCTACAAGGTCCGTTTTCAGTGGAGCACATCTTCTTGGCTTTGCTGGTATCATATGCCTTTGCTGAAACATTAACTTCCATAGTCAAGATTATGTTCCTCGCATTCATGTTTAGCACCCCAATGTGGTATCTATCATCTTCCTCAACCATGTATTCGGCTTCTTTACCTAGCAATATCCACAAAAATCAAAATACCCTGCCTCTTTCGAAATTTCCATATACTTAGCTAATCAAAGATAATTGGGCGTAACACTAAAGAATAAAATGGGACATATTGCTGCATAATTGGTAACAAATTTCTTCATCAAAAGAAATAGTGATTGTCTTAAGCTTTCTGAAAAAAGATTGTTTCTTTAAAATAAAATCATGATAAGCGAAGATCAACTTATAATGAACAACAATAAGTATTGCTCATTCTAGTTGACTAGTAATATGATTATAATGGTATAGTAAATAAGAGGCAACTCTCTTCTTATAAATTAGTTTTTAATGTTGAGTTAAATTTTAAGATGATGTAAGAGTTTACCTTAATAACTGTTAAACTTAACAAACAGGTTATTATTAAATAACACAAATGAACAAAATAGAGTAGGTTGAGAATCTCACGTTAATTATTAATATGATAGAAACAGTGTATATAAGTAGAAAAGAGTTTTGAATTCATGATCCAAATTCTAGTTTAAAAATTGTACCCGATGCTTAATTGCTTATAGCCCTAAAGTAGTTTTTGACCCAATTTTTAGCTAAGTCAGCTAATTCTATAATCAGTTACCATTAACAGTCTCTCGAAGAGAAATTTCATTGAGGAAGCTCGTTTGTGGAGCCTGTGGTAGTTCAAACTTCATGTCTCCTGCGAAATAAGAATGATTCTTGAGACAAACCTGAAATTCATACTCAGAAAAAAAGAAAAGAGACAGCCATGACCTTTAATCACCATTCCATGTAGCTGATCCAAACTACGAGTAGTATGTTCTTCCCACCTAATACGGATGGTGGAGCCTTGATTTAACCACAAAGAAATCCCCTGAAGTTGAAAAATCAAATTCTTCAAAGACATTCTCTGGGTGACTGCTTTAGAACAAACCAAACCAAACCTTATAACAATGTTACCTTGCTTTTATAAGCTTCAACAAGGAAGAAATCCGATGCTGTCCAAATAGTTTGGGAGCTTAACTCGGGCTTCTTATTGAAAGCGTGAAGAAAGACTTGATTTTTGTCCTTGCTTGACACCTGAAGCTGCTTCACAAAAACAGAACTGGTTGTAACCAAACGGGATGAGGCAGGACCAAGCAGGATAAGGGAATCCCCGTAATACCCATAACGGAGTGTGGCTGAAACTGCAAAAGAAAAGGGCAATGCGTGAGAAAGAGTGATGAAAGGAGGGAGGGAAGCATAAAGAAGATGAAAAATTACATGCCACAAATCCAAATGGCGAGAGGAGGCAGCATCATCCAAGCATGTTGCCACCGGTGAGGTTGAGATGGTGCAGTACGCACCCGTGGATGTAACAGAGCCATTGATGAAGTTGAAGATAGCAGCTTCTTTTTATGAAGCTAAACGTTGCTTGGGGTGTGAGTGATTGGCGGGTATTTGAATTGCTGGTACCAGGTGTGCATGTTGAACGTTAGGTGCTGCTTGCTTACTATAATTTCGAACGCTTAACACTCACTGACAAAGATTTTAAGTAACAGTAAATCATCACCTAATAATTTCTTCTCCACATGAAAAGTTAAAAGCTGAAGAAACAAAAATATGTATTAAAGTTAATAGAACTTGGGTTCTGCAATGAAAAAGTTTAAAAGCAAGTAAAAAGACTATATTTACGAGAAATATGTAAAAAGTTAAATAAGAGTAGCATTTATACAAGAACAAGAAAACATGGGTCACTCCCTCTCGTTAACAGGGGAGGGATCTTTAACTTTATTACGTTATATTTGTGGACATATAGGTGTTATTTCTCACAGAATATAAACCACACACGTTGTCTCACGCATACTACTCTCACAACTTCTGATGAAGATTGTAGAGGATTGAAAAAACTAGAGAACTTCTCATTATTCTTAAAAAAACAGAACAAAAAACCGATATATAATTCTGGCTTTCAACAAAACTGTTTTCCCAAGCCAAATTAACTACACAACGAATTATTTTGATTCTGTTTTGAAACAGTTATTACATATTACGTGAGTATGTCTACATTCTTCTTAAGATAAATCAATATAATGAATATAGTTAAAGAATTTGATATAATTATTATTATAGTATAAAATAATTACCAAAACATAAAGTTTGCAATCGTAATAAAATATGTATATAGAAATAATCATAAAAATAATTTATTTTTTATTATTTTTTATAATATAAAATAAAAACAGTTCCAATTTTTTATATTGACTACTTATTGTGGTTAGTTTATAGAACCCAAAAAATCGGTTGACTAAGAGAATGATACAAAGGGTAAAAAGGATAAACAGAAAGGTGTAGTTAAAAAATTAAATCTCATTATTAATTGTTATGCATAGTTTATTTTTTATTAACTATTATAATTATACAATCCAAATCTCTAAAATTTTACATTTCTACTTTTCAAACTCTTTTACATTATAACTTTTATGCATGGAAATTGATGAAGATGTCGATGAATGAGTGGAGGGAACATAACACCATGGAGGTAGAGGGTAGAAGAAAGGAATTTTACAAAAGTTAAACTAGTGTTCGGTCAAATGCATATTATTTATAGTCACATCATACTTTTGTCATTAAAAAATATTAAAGAAAGAAAATATATTTAAAATGATATAAAACTTCTTAATATATTTAAAAAGTACTATGTTAAAATATAAAAAAAATAAAGATTCGTCTTTAAAATTATTTTTGTATTTTTTCTAGTTGAGGACTATAAAAACGAATATTGACTTACAGTAGACGTCAAGTTCATTAAGATAATATTAAATTTATGGAAATGACATTGATAAATTACTGTATACGAAATATTATTTGCTTTAAAGTTTAGATTTTATTCTTGAAAGAGTTTTAAATAGTTAAGGAAGAAAAATAAATTTAAATTATATTTAACATCAACTTGTAAGTTATCTAAGGTTATCAAAACAAAAATTTATTATTGTATAATTCAAATTCACTGTAAATCATCTAAACTTATAATCAAAATCATAATAACCGAATATGTTACCTTATCAATTCTCTTTTACATTGAAATTGTATACAAAATTACTTTCAAATTAAAACATATCTGCAGTTTGAAAGATTGCATATAATATAATTATAATTATAAATATAAATAAAAAGAATAATTTGTTAATTGTGAGAGGAAATACGTCCAATGAACTTAAACAAAATGAAAAGGGAAAAAATCTAAATCTTCCATTTAGATTAATAAATATAAGGGTAATGAAAGTCGTGGGAAAATGTGAGAATAGAATCGGAGTCTGTGAGATTGTTAGAAGAGGGAGAGAATTGAAGAGGTGGCAATGGCTAGCTTCTCTAACTCATTTTTTGTACTTTTTTCCATTGCTTACGCGCAATAGTCCTCCATCTTTTATCACGCTTTAAACCACCGCAAGCTTGATCTCTCTACCCTCACTTTTGGCACCTATAACTCATAATAACTAGTAACAAAAAACAAAAGTAATTGATATTCTTCTTTGCATGGGCTGGTAATTTTTCATGTATGCGATCGTCAATTTTACTATTTGCACTAGTGACGGGTGTATGTTTTCTGAGACAAACTTCACTCTTCTCCTATGTATGACTACTCTACCTCATTAGTACAAAAAGAGGAAGTGAAACGAACGTAAATATCATTAGTGAAACATGATGAAATAAAACAGTTAAAAGTGGTGTTTTATACATGTTGCAGCACTAAGGTGAGAAAATAAACATTTTAAGGTTCTTAATATGCTCTTCAGGTTATCTGCGTATATACACACACTGCCACCCTCTTAGCCCTGTGGCGTCACCTTTTATAAATTGCCAGACACAGACAAAAAGTCATCTCCTTCATTTCTTCCACTTTTTCTCTTGTTTTCTTCTCTTTTCACCGCTTTTGCCTGCAGATGTATTCGACAAGGGTTAACGTATGGTTCGGTTATTCAATTTTGTGAGGGGTTGAGTATTTTCTTTTTCCTATATATTTATTCAATTGATAGGCTTTCTAAGGTGGTGGGAGCAGGGTGAAAGATGGGGAGAGTGAAGCTTCAAATCAAGAAGATTGAGAACACCACAAATAGGCAAGTCACTTTCTCCAAGAGGAGGAATGGACTCATGAAGAAAGCTTACGAACTTTCTGTTCTTTGTGATGTTGATGTGGCTCTCATCATGTTTTCCCCATCTGGAAGAGCCAGTTTCTTCTCTCGCAACAAAAGGTTTGCTGATTTCTATGCTTCAGATGAACTAACCCTAGTTTTTTTTTTTTTTTTTTTCATGGTAAAAACTAATTCTAAAATTATAGTCCCTTTGATTTTTGTCAAATTGGGTATTTGTATCCTGAAACCTACCCACGATCACCTCCACAAGTTATTGGTCAATCGTAAATTTCAAATGAGTTAAATTTACAAGATTAACTAGGGCATAATAGGTGTCTTTGTAAAATGAAATTTATAATATATTTTAATTGATTTGGTAGAGTTGAATCTAAGCTGATACAGAAAATAATCCGTTCCTTGATTTTATCTGTTCTATTTTAAAGCTTTGATCTTCATTGGAAAATCTAATGACTCGTTCTTTTTTTTAAACATACGTTTTAAAGCATTGAAGAAATTCTAGAGCGATATGTTAACCTTCCGGAGGATGAACACCGAAGGTAAGAACTCATCATCAAACTTTGAGATAATTTGTGTTGATGTTTCTTAAATATTTTAGAATCTATATCCGGATACAGAATTATAAGAATTTTTTAGAGTTTTGACAAAAATAGCTTCCCTGTTAAAAAATACTTTTATATTTTTAATAACAGGCTCTGGGAAGTATTTTTAGTCTGTAACTAAACTTACTCTTAATCATGTTTAACTTGTTTTTGACATAAAAGTATGTATAACTTATTATGCTCGATACTTGATTAATGTTGCAACCTTTGATGTATCGGGGATGTGGGCTTACGTAACTCTTGTGCGTTGTCGTGAAACTCCGAAGGAAGCATAACCAAGAGGTAAATTACTTTAGTTAGTCTTGCATCACATCAATTTTTGAACGGGATATCGATTTTAGAAGTTTTTTGGAATATTATTCTGAAATTACAATTTTCCATTGTCTTTGTAGCACATTCAAAAGTTGCTTGGTAAGTTGAAAGATGAAGCTGATAAAATATGTCAAGCCCCTAGGTATTTTCTATTCTATAGCTCTTGTTTATTTTGTTTGTTACCAAATTTTTACAATAAATTTGAATCACAGTCTGCATTTGATTACTTACAATTTTATCGTGTTGCAATGCAGCCCAGTGAGTTCATCAGTTTCCCAAATTGAGGTACTTGGTAAACAAATTAGCATTGTATATAATCTTTTTCCAACTTCAATTGATGTTATATGTGCTTGACTGATATGTGAGTTCAGGAGATTCGAAGAGAAATTTTTGCTTGCGAGTCTCAACTGAGAGAGATGGAAAAGCGACTAAGGTAGATTCCTTTGACTTTGTCATTGCTTACAATTTATCAACAATTAAACCAAAACCAAAACGGAATTCTGGTATGTTAACGAGGGAATATAGCATGCTCACAATTGTTTCACTGTTTTTTAGGATATTTGAAGGTGATCCTTCTGAGATCACAACGCTGAGAGAGGCTGAATATCGTGAACATGTCCTTCGTCAAACTCTCAAACAAGTGCAATTGCGAAAGGTTAGTCTATTTGCTTAACTACAGTTACTGGTAGCCACACAATAAATTTAGTACTGCTATTTTTTTAATTACATAATTAAATGGGTTAATCAATTATATGAATTGGAAATGTCTTCAAATTAAGAGACAAATTACTGTTTGTCTTGCAGTCTGTTTTGAAGGAGAATAATTCTCAAATTTCTCATTCTCCACAGGTACTTAAAAGATATGATTAAGCTCACTTTTCAACAAATTAATAACCAACATTCCGATCTATTCTTAAATAATCTAACCCATAAGAAGTTTGTTATATTTTCACTCTATGTTGGATATGTAAGTTCACTATGATTAGTGAGAGATTTTGGTAATTTGCATAAAACCCTAATTAAATTTAAACTTCATTTATATATGTTGGATATTTCATATGATAATAGATATATAAGAAATATTGGCATAATTCACAAGCTGACGCAGTATTCTCAAGAGAATTATAGTTTCTTCTATAAATTAAAATTAATATGCATATATTGCTGATAAAAAAATTAATATGCATATGGTTAAAAACAAGTTTAAAAAATGTAAAAAATTATGCACAATCTATAGATTAAATAGAATTTATCAACTCAATCTAGTTAAGGAACTTTAGAGTTTAGATGCCTAAATAAAAAGATAAACTTCCATTGTGATCATGAAAGACAGACTATTACAGGGTTATAAATTACAACAATTGTGATAATTTTTTTTTTAATTTGGAACTATGTATACAACATATGTTGATTGCAGCCAATTATTGGTTACAAATTCAATTATGACTTTTTTTATTGGGAAGTATAATCTAATTATTATGCTTAGGTACATGGAGCAAAACCTGTAGATGTAAATGGTATTGTCAACCGAGTAGACTGGTTTCCGCAGGAAAATCCACATGCTCGGAATCTGAACTTTGAGAGTGTTTATGACCCTGCTTCTGCCAGGTAATTTTTATTGTCATCAATCCATCTGTGACACTAAAGTTTCGTCAAATTAATCTTTATCCCTTTTCTTTTGGAATTCAGAGATCAACAACCTCATAGCATTGCTGATGTGTTAACACCAACTGCGAAACCTGTGCATTCTGCAAACATGGATCAGAATGATGAAATGAATACCATATTGCGTCCTCAGTTTGGACAAACTACTCATATCAATTCGTCATCTTGGGATCATCTTCATCCTTTAGGTCCTTACTGGTGTTAGAACATTGCCCTTTATCAGCTTTCTATGTATTTTATTATTTAGTTTCTCTTAAGGATAGTTTTTAGACCCCTTGCTTTATATGTATAATTTACTCTTTACATTCTTGCAATTTAAGTTAGCTTAAGCAAAGCAAACCCTAGTTCTCATTGCCCTCGTCAATTATCTCTTGCATTTGCATTTCGGTAGCCCGCAGGTCAGAACTATTCAAGTTGTTAGGACCAAGTCTCCTCAAAATTTAAATTATATTATAGATTAGAAATTAATGAAAATGTTTCATGTTAATAAAGATAAACTTTACATGTTTTATAAATAAAGCAGTGAATCAAGTATAAATCTACTATAAGATACCAAAAAAATAGAATATTATAACTAAAGAAAGATATAAGATAAAGCTTTGTGTTGTTTACTGTGTTTTAGCTTATTAAATAATGTAGTTATAAAGAATCAAAACAAGCCTTTTTTAAAAAACATGAAAAATAAAATAAACAGTTTTTAATTAAAAGTATAAAGTACAGGAGACTTTTTAAAATTTTACTAGTAACGGACACATAAACTAGTTTTATTAATCTATTTAATAGTAAATAAAATTGAAATAAATCTTTTTAAAACAAACAAAGTACCAGTTAATTAGTACTTTTAAAATCCCATTAAAAAATATGTCAACCAATTTTATTAACTTATTTATTTTTTTCGTTCAAAATGATTAAATGAACATTTTCAAACATATAAAATACTAAATTAAAGGTTTTAAAACTTAATGTGACCAAAAATATATAATGAACTAAAACTAACATTTAACCTAAATTTTATCTATAATGCGTTTGTAACACATTTTTGAGTATTACATATATTAAGTATTGGCGATGATTGAATAAATTATTAAATTCCCAAAGTAATATCTAAAATTACATTAGAAATACTGAAAAAAGTAACTATTTATGAATTAATAAAAAAGATTTTTAATGTTATTTAATTTTTATATTATATTAAAAAAATTCTTGAGGATATTTAAAGAATGATATCAAACAATAATAAAGTAGTTAAAATTTGTTTGGTCCATAATTCATGAATTTTTCTTCACGTAAATTTAAATCTAAAAATACATAACATCGTAATTTTATAAGAATTGAAAACTTAAAATATATTGATTATATTGTGACCTCTACAAACTAATTTCACAATTCTATCATTATTTATTACTTTCCTAAATAAATTATCCCATTTCCTAATTCTACAGACAATCAAACAATAGTATATTTCTTTAATGTCATGTCTTAAAAAAAAAAAAAAATCCAAAATAAAGAAACCTCACATAATACACTTTTGGATTACATATGTGTCGCTGAGTGTTTTTTCATGGTTCCAAAAGATATGTTTCGGATTTTTTTTTTCTTTATCTTCGATTCTTCTCTTAACCGTTAAAGTTTTTTAACCGCTCTTACTTAGAGTAAATAGAAAATATTTTTTTCAATACTTCAGCATTTTATAAAGTTTAAATAAAAGATATTAGTTTTATATCCTAATACTTCATATTTAGATATTCTGTTATTAATTTTAAATATAATTTAATTATTATTAATGATTTAGTACTAAATTTTAATAAATTAATAAAAATATTTATAATTATAAAAAGTAAAAGTGGATGTGAACAGTTATTTTTAACTCCTAATAAGTATAATTTCTAAATCATAAATAAATTACCTTTTATATCTCTATAATTTTATTGTAGACTTAAAATTCATCCCGAATTAGGCGGTACAATTCCAAAATGTCTTTTCTAAATAATAATAATTGAAATCGCAAACTCTAAAAAAATTCAACCACCTTTACACCAATTGCAGCAACCATTAGCAGTGTGTTTTGTTTCGAAATTCGCAATTTTACATTTACCTAAACGGTAAACAAACAACCTTCAACTTGTGCTTCACTACCAAACATTACAACCACCACCAGCAATCATATAAATAGGAATGGAGAAGAAAGTTGAGCCGTCATAATCAAATAAAATTCGCATTGGTAGTACTGTCTTCAAAACATATGGGGTGCAGACAAAAAACCATAGAAGCAGGTAACAACTGCTGGAGATTATTTACTCTTGGGCCAACTTAATTTTCTACTAGTCTTCCAAAATTTATAATTTAACAGTAAAAGTTAGAAAAAAATCTTTACAGAAGTTAGTTTATAAAGAAGTTATGATTATTTACTCTTCCTTTTGCATATGTATAATGTGAAAAAATAGATTAAAAGAAATTTTCAACATATTTACTCAAATAAAAACTTATTCTGATTATAATTGATTATAAGAATATTTTAAATCGTTGAAATAATTTGATTTAGCAATTATTTAAAACACATCTAATATACAAGAAAATAACTTTGATAAACGGTCATCTTCAAAAAATTTCAAATAGTTAATGCAAATTACTTATCCAATATCATAATAATTTCTTAAAACATAATGTTAGTGCCTTTCTTTTTTCAGGCCACACCACCATCAGTATCAACTTCCAATCTTCCTTATCAGTAAGAACAAGTTCTGATCAACTGCAAACTTAACACAATGAGAAGCATGTCCTCTCAGCATCAACTGAAGCCCACCAAATGATGCGTATACCTCCCTGGTGCAAGAAAAAGAACTCGGTTGGAGAATTGACCAATCTCAAGAACAAAAGCATAAACTCAGGAGGTAGAACTACGAAAGAAAAAATGTGCACCAACATACTGTGATTGGAAAGATATCAATCCATTAAGCAAAATGTAAATTATATTCTGAACAAACTCCATGAAATAAGTAGAGAAACATAACGCTTACAAATACGCCATTAAACTATTTATCTGCTAACTCAATTTGCATGTAAGACACAATTTGATTAAACATCCTAGACCCCTAGATGATACTTCAAACGAGAACAAAATGGAGTAAAACACCAATATAAAAAAATGTACGTACACTTCAAACTGAGGTTTTGAACCTCCCTCAATGTTATACAGCCTTCCATGCATGATGTAGTCAAACTTGTCTTGAATTGACACCGAGCCATCCTGGAGAAAGATCAATTCAATGTGAAACCAATATTCACTACTTTTGTGACAAATATACATCATTGAATTTAATTGAACAGATACCTTTCACATACTTATATAGTAACATAATATGGTAGTTACAGCTTGAAACACCCTGCTAAACTTCTCTTTATTTATTGTGACACTAGGAAATCCTTAACCATCTATAATTTGTTTGATACCATACAGGCATTAGAACTACTTGTTCCAGTTTCAAAATAAATGGATTTGCAAGCAGATAACCTTAGGGTAACATTACAGTCATTTTGTGGACCTTTCTCTACAGTCGACTACAAAATGACTTATATTTCAATGCATGGAAGACATTTAATTTCTTTTGGCTCTGGGCCTTTTTATTTTGAACCTACCTTAACTAGTTCATGTTGTTTAGTTAGCACCTCCCCATAATATGTGACCGAGTGACAATGAACCAATTTTCACAAAATATCAGGCAGACAACAAAGCCCATATTTCACTTGAATTATGTAAGAGGTTTAAATAAATTGTTGATTAAAGAGAACTATGTTCATATTGTCTAAAACCACAGTAAAGCAGGGAACTGTAAATGAATTAACTTACCTTAGTATTCAAAACAAGTGAAGGAGACAAAGCCATCAAGAATCTTTCTTTTTCTTTCATAGGATAAATCTCTGTATTTACATCTAGAAGCATGTAGATGTCACGCTTCTCACTACGTGCCACAATCCGAGAAACTGCAAGAAGATACCCATGAAACTGTAAAATTCATGCCCTATTAATTAAAAGAAATGTAAAGAGGAGAAAAACAAGAAGACAAGTACAAGTGCTTGCAAAGCTATACCACTAAATGTCATTAAACATATCAAAAACAGCATAGAGTCATAGTTTATAATAATCAATGATTCATGTTGAGGCAACTTTCAAGTTAAAAATCATACAGCGCTACTTCACCCAAGTATTAATATCACATTATCAACTCAATAAGATAGTTTTGCATATCCAAGCACCCATACTATAAAACAGTTTGATCTTTACAAAAATTAAAATGAAACGATACAAAGAAGGTGTGCATACCCTTGTCATACTTTTTACCATCCGGGTCTACATTCTCAACAATGAAAATATCATCAAAAAGAAGTTCACCCATCTTTTGGTCCTTCAAAGCCAATTAGTTTCAGTTATTCAAACTCCAGAGGAGAGCAGCAGCCTGACACTGAACATGTTGATATTAGCACTAGAATTTAAAGGAAAAGCATTATACTATTATGCCTAACAGAAAATTTAAACATATAAGCATTAAAAAAGCCACAATGGCACTACTGTGATATCCAACCTCTTAAAATCCCAGTCACAACATTCCATATGCCATGGCATGATTCATCTAAGAAAAATAGTAAAACATTTCAACAATTACAAATTGACAGCATTCCATACATTTAATTTTTCAAATTCCACACCAGTATGATAATTAATTCTCAATTACAGTTCTGAAGACAAGGCATTATAGTGTACCATCACTCTCCAGTTTTCTCCTATCTTTGCTCTCTTAACAAACAGCATATAGTGCAGTGAAATAGTTATTATATAGATACATAGCTTCTGAAATTGAAAAAAATTAGGAATGAGGTTCTTGAATTGTTCTTTTGGAATTCAGATTAGGATTATGGTTCTTACTTGCTTTGATGCACAGATTTTCAAAGACATAATAAATTTATTATCTTAGGGATTCTACCTAGGATCAGAAGTAGCAAAAACTCCTGATTTGGGCATAATCTTATGATCCTAAATCCATAATAAAAATTTCACAAGCCATAACTCATTCTATACAAGCTGATTATAAAATTTTATTCAGCAGTTCAGCCTCTGTGATTCAAAAGAAAATCTATACAGACTATAAGAAAAAAAAAAATCAAAAGATAGAACAGAGAGTGATTGAGTGTGTGAGACCCACCAACAATAGGCTTCTGAAAAGAGACGGAGGCAGTTCACTGACCGGGGGCCGCAGCTATTGTGAAGGAAGAGAGGTCCAGAGAAACAAGATACAGATATTTTCATTTAGGGTCCTTTTGGGAAATATAAAGCTAAAATCCGTAATTGTTAAGGTAAAATATTTTGTATCTTTTAAATTTAAAATATATTTACCTTTTTCACCTATTTATTTTATTTTATTCCTTTTATATTTTTTCACTTTTTTTATATGTTTTATCTTTAAATTTAAATTTGATTTCAGGTTCAATTACCTTTTTAGTTTATTTATTTTATTTAATTTTATCTTTTATTAATAAAAGATTCAATTAAGTCACTTACTTTTAAGAAGTGTGATAATATGTTTTTTTTTT
>Ga0123340_1003185_pt1 | contig 15284 bp, 14 predicted proteins | sample SirMexnodulemix_FD_89961 | JGI IMG/M metagenome (GOLD analysis project Ga0123340, IMG submission 89961) | Root nodule microbial communities of legume samples collected from Mexico - Siratro Mexico nodule mix | ecosystem: Host-associated > Plants > Roots > Nodule | place: Mexico: Nepantla... | reverse complement strand
TATTTAAAGATAGAGTTAAAATTTTAAAATTTGACACCAAATTATAATTTACCTGTTTTAGAGATAAGTTAGACAAAAGTGATGATTTCGCCTTTTTTTTTTCAATCTCACATTATATATTATAGGAAAAAAATTTGATGAAAATAAAGTATTAAATACACTAACAACGCTTGAATAATATTTATACTGTATATGTGATTTTCTCAATTAATATCATATTAAGTTAGACATAATAAAATCTGTCCCAATCATATTTTAACTACACACAAGACACAAGACAATATGTACATCCATCTATTTTTTCTTAACTAAATTGATATAAGCATCTACATCCTTTATTTAGACAACGTCAATCTAAAAAATGGAATTGACATATTAATGATGAAAAAAATGACAAAACTGAAACAATAATGCACTTTTAAGAAAAAATCAATTTTATTTTGATACAATATTTCTAATGTGTGATATCTGAAAAAAAAAAGAAAAAACAATTATCCTACTTTACTTGACATTAATAACATATTATATAATATTATCCATAAAGTTATGCAAAGACATCTAACTATACATGTTTTTGGTATAAATAGAACCCAACTCTACTCAAAACTCTATCTTATTAAGTAAAATCCATGAACAGGTTAGTCTTTCAACTCTAGTAAAAAAGAAAAGAGAAAAGAATATTAGAGTAAACAAGGAGAATCTATTTTTCCTGAAACAAGGGAGAGGAAACTGAAGCTCGAAATGCAAGTCCTTCTCAAGAAGAGAAAGAATTAAATATAATGAAGAAAAAGGATTGGTAGAAGATGGTTAGACAAAGTGAATCATGTGATAAACCCGAAAGAAACTAACTTCCATGTTCTGAACCATGAAATAAGCGTATCCTTTGTCAGAGTATGAGGGAGGAGTAGTGGTACAGTTCAAACACAAATAGCATTTTGACATTCACTTTCCATCTCACAAATAACAACTGTAACCTTACTTTGACTTGGGCCATGTGTCTTCCCTTCCTTATTCATTCAGAAGCCCTTTGTCTTTGTGTTTGTGTTTGTGTTTGTTTGGCATTGCAATAACATAAATTACCATCACCTCTCTGTCTGCTCTGTAACTCCTTTACTCCCCAAACCAAAACCCTCATTCTAATGTCTCTGCTCCAATTAATCAAATTCCCAATCTCTTAATCAATTCTCTGATCTAGAAAATTTGACAGGTTAAGAAGAGAGGGAGAGGGTGTAGTCTATTATACTATAGTACTACAAGGTTTAACGGGTCCGGAGAAAGTCCGGGCCCACCATCCCTGAATCTTAGGGTTCTTGTCTCTTTCTCTTTGATCCTCAAATTCCTGAGATATTGATGGGGTCGAAACCCTGGCTCTACCCTGCTTCCACCTATCGAAATTTGGAAACTTTCTGGGACACCGATGAGGACGCGCCTGGTCCTCGCTGTGGGCACACCCTCACTGCAGTTGCCGCCACCAAGACGCAGGGTCCCCGCTTGATCCTGTTTGGCGGCGCCACCGCTATTGAAGGAGGATCTTCCTCCGCTCCCGGCATTAGTAAGTTCCTTCACAAACACTCTATTTGCTGGCTTTTCCGATTTTGGTGGCCTCAATTTTGCTGCTTTGACTTTGCAGGGTTAGCTGGCGTCACAAATACGGTTCATTCCTATGACGTGCAAAGTAGAAAATGGACCAGGTGAGTTTGTTTACCGATTGCACAATTCTTAATTTTTCTGAATTCAGCTTATTTGTGTGTGTTTTCAGCTTAAGGGTTAATGAATTGGTACTAAAGTAATGATTTTTCTGCTGAGAGTGTTTAGTCTTAAACCGGCGGGAGAGCCGCCTTCTCCTCGGGCTGCTCATGCAGCTGCTGCAGTTGGTACCATGGTTGTTTTTCAGGTGATTGTCAGAATTGAGATTAATGGTGGGGATTGAGACCCATCTTCTTGACTAGTCTAGCCATCTTAACGTTTGTTTGACTGGTTCTGCTTGGGTAGGGTGGGATAGGACCAGCCGGGCATTCTACTGACGATCTCTATGTGCTTGACTTGACCAATGATAAATATAAATGGCACAGGTGAGGTTGCTTGTAAATAGATATGTTTTTCTTTTTCCCTACTTCTATACTTTTGACAAAATCACGCAATTAGTCAATGTTGCAATTGATTTAATTGTAGGGTTGTTGTACAAGGGCAAGGACCTGGCCCTCGCTATGGCCATGTAATGGACTTGGTTGCTCAGAGATACCTAGTGACTGTCAGTGGAAATGATGGTGAGACAAATTCAATACTGGGTTGTCCATTTTCAAATATTTGTAATAAAACTGGTGAATATTTTATTTGTTCGAAACAAAACAAGATATGAGGCATAGACTTTATTGAAGGAACAATCGAGTTGGCAAAATTATAGAGCATGACATGAATGATGAGCTTGACTTACTGTATCTTTTAAATTCAGTTTGGAACCTTCGAATCATGTTTTGGGCAAAAGCTGCCTTAGACTAGACTGTGACTTGGAGCTTTCCCAATGAAAACCCAATCACACTTGTGAATGCCTTGTGCATTAGTTTCTTTTGGATCTAGGTTTTCCATACTTCAATAGGCTGAATGTCTGCAAAAAATAGTCACAACTTAATCTATGAGTAATTGTTGGTTAAAAGTTTGACTCTTTTATCCAGTTCTTATTACATAATAACTTTTCATCTCATCTTAATTCAAAATTTTGAAAATAAATACAGCTGAGTTGGTAGTGGATATTTCTCTAAGTTGTTTTCCTTTGGCACTCATGCTACTTATTTCTGTCTGGATGTAGAATGCTTGCCTTTGTTACTCCTATGATGAAAGTGTATGTTGTCTTGTGCTACATTACAAATAGTTTAATTTTTTATACCATATGACAGGGAAAAGAGTTGTATCTGATGCTTGGGTTTTGGATACTGCCCAAAAACCTTATGTGTGGCAGAAGCTGAATCCAGAAGGTGACAGACCTTCTGCTAGAATGTAAGTCTGTCTGTCGTCCTATAAAGAAGCCTTAATTGTCTGCATTCTTACACATATGGATATATTGAACCTTTTCACTATTCTACCTCAATCTATAGGTACGCAACTGCTAGCGCCCGCTCAGATGGAATGTTTTTACTCTGTGGTGGAAGAGACTCTTCTGGAGCTGTATGATTGATCATATTCCTTTAATCAGATCATTATATTCTGTAGCTTTTAGAAAACTTAATGTGCTAATCTGTCATACCTGAATTTTAGACATTCCATTTGCATTGTTAAATTGAAGTGTACTGTGACAAGTAATTATATCAAAGCAGAAAAGTTTACTTTGTTATTGTATTGTTCTGATTTCTGAATCTTTCTTCTGGCCTATTTATAATAGCATATATTGTATTTATCTTTTGCAGCCACTAGCAGATGCCTATGGACTGCTCATGCATAGGAATGGCCAATGGGAATGGACCCTTGCACCTGGAGTTTCCCCTTCGCCAAGGTATCAACATGCTGCGGTAAGTGAGAGATTCCTATTGTAAATTTCTTATATGGTCTACCGTGAGTTTCTTGTATGATGTTTTTCTTCACTAGGATTCCTTTGTGTCATATCACATTATTACTTTGAAAAGTGACATGATTCAATTTAGTGTCTTAATCTTGATTCTTGACTATTCATGCACGGTAAGCTTCTCTTATTCTTGTAGTAAAGCTTGTTTTATGTATATGTGCCCGGACCCTGATGGTAAGAATTGATCTTACTTTGATCTAATGATTAAAAGGCTCCAAGTTTCATTGTGGGGTCTCACTTTATACAATAGTAGTAATTGTGTGCTATAGTGGCGTTGTTAGCATTATGGTTGTGGGTCGCTCAGTGGAACCCATTGCATTACAGCTTGCTGTTGTGCCTGGAGTTTTGTGAATCATGGTTGATACTGCATCCTTACAATTGCTATTGCATGAGAGACTAAATCCTCCCTTTAGTGTCCTCAAACATTGTTGTTTGGTGCTGTTTGCTAGAGGGGGCATATCTTGGGATTTCCCCCTCCTCCCTTATTTTATCAGAGCACACCCTATTTTCCCACTCTCAAACATTTTGAATGCTAAAATCAATTGTCTTTTCTCTCTTTGATGCAAACCATCTGACTCAGAGCTGTCAGCTGCATTTACAGCTAGCTCATGGCACTCTAGCAGAATTTTCAAGCAATCCTCACCATATGGAACTGATGTAGTCCTAATAGGACTTGTAAGATCTATTAAATCTAAGAAGGATTTGAACTGAGAACTCAACCAAGAAATGCCATGGAGTGTCTTTGCCAAGCTTGGGAAAGACAAAGAAACAAAGGTTAAAAGAAGATCAAATGGACAAGGTAGAAGATGGAAAAAGAACACACCACCTTGAAAGACTTCTAGGATAAGTGCATTATTGATTCGCCACTTGAAAAAACTCCTTAATATACAACGCTAAGCTACGAGTACCAGATTCATGACAATTGAAAATCTCACAAAAACTCTAATTCTCATTTATCTCAAATACAAGAGAGGAGCCTTCTGTTTATAGGATAGGATGAGATGTGTTCAAGAAGTAAAAAGGGTCACAAAAACAAACAATTAAATGACCATAAACATGGGTTGGTCAAAGAAATCAACATCCAAGGAATCTAAGTTGCAACTTCCTTGTCTCGTGTGATAATAGGTAGCTCCAAACTCCTTCTCTGACTTCTTTGTTCAAATGCTTGATGCTCTTCTGATGTCGTCGTTATCAAGAAATTTTGCGCACAATTCTTTGGTCTCTACTCTGTTCACATTCTTTGGGGTCTGTTCTGTTCACATGAAAGATTTTATGTTTTGTTTTATATTCCTTATTTCATTCTTTTGTTCAGATATGCAACCTTATGCCGGCCTTTCTTCTTGTCATTTTTTATTACTAGACAATTGTTATTAACTTCTTTGTTTTTACCTTAAAATTATGGCTTTTAATTTTTAGTTATGAATATACCTTCAATTATGAGTACTTTTTATTGTTAGCATTCATGCATAAGTAATATAAGTTATTTAATTTATATATTAAAAATTAATAGTGGCCATCCTTTCGGGTTTTTGGGGTCAACTACTCTGACACCACCCAGGATTGATAACCAAGTTTTATATTTTATAAACACTTGAAAGCTATCTTTCGTACACAATACCTAAAATAAAAGTTTTAAGCCATTTACCTCCCATAGTCCAACATGGTAATAAGCTAATTGTGGTTTATAACATATAAGCCAAAATATTGTATGATATAATCATGTGATATATGGAGATATCATTTGGATAGTCTAACAGCTTTGAAGATTTTTTTTTGATTGCATGTGGCATTGCACTTTATCAGGTTTTTGTTGGTGCACGGTTACATGTTACAGGAGGTGTTCTCAGGGGTGGACGAGCCGTGGAAGGTGAAGCATCCATTGCAGGTTACCAACTATTTTATTGTATATTTCTTGTCACGTTTTTTTTGCCATTTCCCCCCTTCTCTCCATGCCTATGTTTTCTTTTTCTCGCTTTGACAGTATTGGACACTGCTGCTGGGGTTTGGTTGGACAGAAATGGCATTGTGTCATCCTCACGCTCAAGCAAAGGTCATGATTATGACCCTTCTTTGGAGCTTATGCGTCGTTGTCGCCATGCAGCAGCAGCTGTTAGTACTCATATATTTATCTATGGGGGGCTAAGAGGAGGTAAGAACTAAGTACTTGCATTATGAGAGATGCTGTTGTAATTGTAGATCTAACTGTTTATTAGGACTTGAAAAACTGAATGAGGCTTATTCAATTCTTTATTACAAAAACAGTGAAGCTCACAAGAATAGATAGGCTCTTTCATCTGTTTATTACAATGGATTTAGTCTTTAAGAATTACGCAACAAAGGTGCCATTGTTGGAAATGCCACACTAGCCTCTATTATTAGTGTGTGTTTTATACACCTGCAACCAACTGTGCTTAATGCCAATTAATTTTAAAATGTAATTTAATAGGAAAATTGGAGCTTATATCCATTGTTTACATGGTTTGTTGATGGTATCTCTGTCCTTTTTTTTGTGTGTTGTATCAATTGATCTACCAGTTTTCTATGGAGAGGAGTGGGGGTGTCAGAATCTCCCACACTTCTAGCCTCAATTATTATGGTGTGGTTTATATATCTATTATTGACAATGTCCCTTAACGCCAATTGGATTTAAGAGGGAATCTAATATGATATTAGAACCTTCGACCCAACTCTATTTTTTTCCATGGTTTGTGGAGGGGATCTTTCTCATCTTCTGTAATGTATTGCTTGGTCTAACAGGCAGCTATGGAGGTGGGGTTTTGGAAAGTCCCACATCACCCACCTCAATTGTTAGGGTGTGGTTCATATACTCATTACAAATTGACTTATTGCCAATTGAATTTATGAGGAATCTACAGCTTGTTATGAGAGCCCATGATCCTTATCCATTGTTTCTGTGGTTTGTGGAGGTGATCTTTGTCATTTTTTGTGGTTTTTCACATGGTCTAGTAGGTTGTGGTGGAGTGTTGGAGAACCCACATTGTCTGTCTCAATTATTAGGGTGGGGTTTATATACGTGTTGGGAAACTTCACCTCTTGCTAATATGGTGGCAAGCCAAAAATCCACTGTATCATATACTGGATAGCGTTGGAGACAAATAGCTGTTGAAATATATGATTTTAATGCTCTCTAGGATGCTCTATGTTGTTTTTATTTTCTATTTTTAATTTGTTCAAGTTTGAATGTGGTCTTACAATTGGCAAAATATGTGTAATGTGGCATTTTTCATCTGTTTTGTCTTTGACTTGTGTTAGCATACTCGTGGAAAATGGACACATCACTGTCGAGCTTACATCACAGTGAAAAACAGACGGAAAGGACCTCTCTGCATATATTTTAGCAATTAGAGGATCACCTGAACCTTTTGATAATTGAGGGACCAAATTTAACAAATTAAGAAATAGAGGGACTAAAAGGGTAATTTAACCTATTATATTTAAGTATATATGTATAAAAAATTGAGTTGTGTGCTAATAGAAAGCAGAAATATTGACATAATATTAACTCAGATGTTCTATTCGCTAGACTTGCCAAAGATGACTAAAGGTTGCACAGGGAGGTGAACAAAAGCTGACAGGAGTGGATGATTCCTTCCTTTATCCTTGCATGAAGCCATGAACAGAGTTATATATGTGGGAGAAGCTGAACAGGTTTTAGGTGAGTGGGGTGAGTGAGACAATGGGACTGGGTATGGGAAAAAAGTTATGCAGTCTCACATCCATTTCTCAAAATTGTGAACCATATCACTTGCCGCAACCCATAGAGACCACAATAATTGTTTTGGTGCAAGGCTCACTGCAGCAGAGTTGTGATTGTGGATCCAAGGAATTCCGCCGACTGCTATTTTACTACTCTGGTTTTAAGATGAAATCTAACATTATCAAAGCAGTCTGCCATACTAATATACGGTTTTATATAGATTTTTAAAAATAAATGGCATCAATCATCACTTTAAGGGTTAATTGCAGATTTGTGGGCTCTAGCTCTTTATGCTTTCTTAGCAAGAAATATGTAGGATCCTCGTGTCACTTTTAAGTTGTACCTGGTTGGCTATAATTATTTTGATGCAAATTTGTTTAAATGAATTTCTAGCCTACGTTCAATGACTTTACTCATAAAACTATATTTGATTTGCATGTTATTATAGCAAGAAAAATTGTTTGTCTAGCATGGTTTTATAGATAGCCATCACAAGTTAAGTTTTCACATGTCATGCACTTGTGCTGGTTTGCTTAAAAATGATAGTATTCTTTTGAAAATATTGTAGCATAATTATTTTTCTCAGCCTTTGTTGCTCACTTGCTCTTTTATATCTTTTTTCAGAAAATATTCTGATTGCATTGTTGACATTTGGGCTAGGCATTATAATGCCTTGAGTTGATTAATTGTCAGTTATCAATAGTTAGGTAGAAGCAAATAAAATGCCTGTTGAAGGAACTAATGTGTTACAGTCCTCCAATTTCTATTATGGACTGCAAGTGTTTTGATAATTTTACATTTTATTTTTCTTACACCGATGTTTCTTATATATTTCAAAATTTTGTTTCTTTTTTTTATCAATACTAATAGAAACATGTTATCTTGTGCAGATATACTACTAGACGATTTCTTAGTGGCTGAAAATTCACCATTGCAGCCTGACATTAATTCTCCTGAGAGAGCTTCATCTGTTATAAGCCCCAAACCAAGTCACTCTAACTTAAATTATAATGTAACAACGCCAAATTTGGATGGTGGACCTGGCATTCTTTCATCTAGTGGCTCCGGGTATATCATTTGTTGCTTCCTTCTTTAGAAGCTCAACACTTCTAATTCACTGTCCTAATGCTCAGGCTATTTCAGTTTTGTGACAACTTGATAAGTGTTCATTTTATCAGCATGGACAGAAATTCCTTAGAGAAACTGAGGGAAGCATCAGCTGCTGAAGCTGAGGCAGCAAGTGCTGTCTGGCAAGCTGTGCAGTCTATATCCAATAGTCCTGCTGAAGAAACATCTGTGTCAGATGACAACTCACAAGCTGCAGAAACTGTTTCAGATGGAAGTGACACAGAGGGAGATGTTCGCCTTCATCCTAGAGCTGTATGTGATCGGAATCTTTGTTTAAAGCTGATAATGCTCCTCTCAAAAATGCAAAATCATGTACATTTTGTTACAGGTTGTAGTTGCCAAGGAGGCTGTTGGTAACCTAGGTGGAATGGTGAGGCAATTATCACTAGATCAATTTGAAAATGAAAGCAGACGCATGATTCCTATAAATAATGATTTGCCATATCCTACAAAGAAGTTCACTAGGCAGAAATCTCCTCAGGGATTACATAAAAAGGCAAGCATTATTTGATTTTTTATTTTGCTTTGTGTATATTATCAGTGCTTGACATAGATTGCCTAGTCTCTACCCACTTAATTACCATATTGCTATATTAGACAATCTCTTATTACCATTGTCTTTTTGCCAGATAATTTCAACTTTGCTTAGGCCTCGCAACTGGAAAGCTCCTGCAAACAGGCGGTTCTTCTTGGATTCTTATGAAGTGGGTGAACTTTGCTATGCTGCCGAGCAAATATTTATGCATGAACCAACTGTCCTTCAGCTTAAAGCTCCTGTTAAAGTATTTGGTGATCTTCATGGTCAGTTTGGTGATTTGATGCGACTATTTGATGAATATGGATTTCCTTCTACTGCAGGAGACATCACGTAAGTTTGTTACAAATATACTTGGTAGATTGACATTGCTCATGTATCAAAATAGCAAAGTATAGATAGAGTATAAACCAACTCTTCTGTGGCCCACTTCCTGTGATATCTATCATCTAATCCTTCATCTTATTACTTTGCAGTCATTGGAACTTAGTCCCATCATTCTGATGATGAACTAGCTTATTATGAAGGTCAACCATCCATATTCTTAAAGTTTTAAAATAATGGGTTGTCCTTAGCAAGCACATCACGACATTCTTTTTTAAGAGTATTTGTTAGTGTGTGTAAAATCTTTTTGAAGTTTATATGTTAGCTACAGTTGAGGTCTTAAGGGATATTATTCTGCACTTGCAACGGTGGTTCATTCTTTTGAAATCAGTTTAAAACAAATGAACTCTAAAAAGCATACCTTTGTGTGTTGGTAAGGTTGCTTTTTTGATGTGGAAGTCACAGTTTCAAATCTTGATAGCGATTTCTCTGCTTGTTGGTATAAGATTGCTGACATTTATTCTGCCCTGGCCCCACTCACTATGTGGGAGCCATGAACTTTGGGCTGTCTGTCTTTGCTTGTGGATTTCTCTTTTTCTTAATTGTTTGTTGTATTTAATTAATTCTACACTGTTTAAAAACTGTTCAGTCCAAAAAACATGTCTAGAAATGTTTACTTGCAATTTGTTGTGATTTGAAGTAAAATGTACCAACTGAAGGTTGGGAGTTAATACGTGCTATATGTTACTAAAAGAATTGGTTTATCTGACACTTTATCTGTTTTGGTTTTTGTTCTGTGTTAATAATAAATTTCTTCAAGTCAATACCCGAGTGAGATTTTTTTTTTTTTACAAAGGCATTCTTTTTTCGTATGAATCTTATGGAATTAGCTAACCAGTGTAATGTTTCAGCTATATTGACTACCTGTTTTTGGGAGATTACGTTGATCGAGGACAACACAGCTTGGAAACCATTACCTTGCTACTTGCTCTTAAGGCAGGCTACTATTTAATTCTAGTTGTTTGTCTGGTATTATTGTATTTGGTTTTCTTTGTGTTTGTAATTGACTACTGACATTCTTCTTATTATGTAGATTGAATATCCTGAGAATGTTCACTTGATACGAGGAAATCACGAAGCTGCTGACATAAATGCATTATTTGGTTTTCGTATTGAGTGTATTGAAAGAATGGTAGAGACATAAACAACTTGTATTCATTCAACTTTTTGATTCAACTCTACAACTTGTATTCATTTAACTTTTTTATTCAACTCTACAACTAACTATGTTGTTGTAGGGTGAAAATGATGGTATATGGGCATGGACACGATTCAATCAACTTTTTAACTATCTTCCATTAGCTGCTCTTATTGAAAAGAAAATTATCTGTATGCATGGTGGCATCGGAAGGTCTATCAATTCGTTAGAACAAATAGAGAAGCTTGAAAGACCCATAACAATGGACGCAGGATCTATTATTTTAATGGACCTTCTATGGTACCTCTTCTTTGTTTATCCATCTTTTTTTTTTTTGTAACGTAGCTTGTTGTTATGTTTGCATCCCCCTCCCAATCTTTTCATTGAGGGTGATCCTTAATGCAACAGTTGGGAACGTTTACCCTCCCCAAACCCCACTTGGTAGGTGTGATGTGAATTAGGTGACTTTTTGTTCCGTTTTTGTTACAATTTCTATGGGTTTGTGTAGGTCTGATCCCACAGAAAATGACAGTGTAGAGGGTTTGAGACCAAATGCTAGAGGCCCAGGGCTTGTCACTTTTGGTGTATGTTTAGATTTTATACAATGGATATTATTCAATAGTGGGCATGCTTCAAAGTTCTTGCTATTTAAATGGGAAGCTGACCTATTTTTCTTATTTTATGCAGCCTGATCGTGTCACGGACTTTTGCAAGAAAAATAAATTACAGCTCATTATAAGGGCCCATGAATGTGTCATGGATGGTTTTGAACGATTTGCCCAGGGACAATTAATCACCCTTTTTTCTGCTACTAACTATTGTGGTAAGCATAATTTCTCAGATGCGTTCTAGTTTGCATCTTACAGCATTTCTATCTTAATGATGTGTGTTGTTTAGGAACTGCAAACAATGCGGGAGCTATACTGGTAGTTGGCAGGGGTTTGGTGGTGGTTCCAAAATTAATTCATCCTTTACCACCTCCCCTTCAATCTCCTGAAACATCTCCTGAGCGTGGTATGGATGAGACATGGATGCAGGTGAGCACCCTTGTGCAGTAATCTTCTCTCTATAATTATATTTAACATTTACTGAAAATTCTCATTTTTTGTTGCATAATTGTTTTGTCAGGAGCTTAATATTCAGAGGCCACCAACTCCTACTCGGGGTCGACCTCAGCCAGACCTTGACCGTGGTTCACTAGCATATATATGAGACAATTCAGGAGACATGAATAAATACTGCTCATTGGGGATTTCTCAACCAAATTTTCTGATCTGTATACTTGCCATTGTTGACTGAATACATATTTTGTACTGTATTTCTTCTATAGTTGCAGAAAAGCAAACTCTCATTAGCTGCAAATAGCTTGGGAGAGTGCAGTATTTTATGTTAGCCAATTAGTGAATGATTATTATGTTGTGGAGATTGGGTTTATAAGGTTTGGGACATGGATAAAGTGGAAGATATGTTAGTGTCACCTTCCCTTCAACATGGGGATGAATGACTTAGTGAGGGAATAACGTTGATTAGTATATATTGTATCATATAGAAATATTTTTTCCTCTTTATATAAATGTTCATAACATTTGGATCAATCATCTCTGAATTTTGAATATTTCACGTGGATGAAAGTAGGTGGTTCTTAGGTTTATGAAAGTATTCCCGGTCTACTGAAAAAGAAAAGGCCTCAACGAAAAGTGAAAGGCAATTGTTTTCTATACTCCCAACTTACAAGATTTCCAAAATAAGATTTCTAGAATAAAATTTTTAGAATTCATAAAATACATTCTAGAAGAAGTTTTACCAAAACAAGATTTTTGAAACAAAAATTCTAAAATGTAAATAATACCTTCATTTTTCAGAACAAACTTTTTGAAACGTGTTAAAAAGAGTTAGAAGAAGCAGATGAGACAACTCAGTCATTTTACCCAATTATGGGCACAGGTTCAAAAATGAGAGAGGTATAGGAAGTAATTGAAAATGAAAAGGTATTATTCATTTGAAGAGATTGCCGACTTCATCTTGGATATAACTAAGAGGCTTTTGCTTCCTGCACAATGAAATAAATGTTGTTAAGAGTATATATTTTTAAAAGTAGGTATTTTCGTTCTTCTTTTCTCTATCTTCCTTGATATTGCACTGTTTTGTTGTGAGTGTGACTGGAATTTTGTTGTTGCTCATTTTACTTTAATTATTCTCTTATATTTGTTTGGCGATTTCCATTCCTTTCTAGTTAGGTTCTGGTGGTCATTGACACCACTGTCATAAGAAGAACGTAAGCAACACGTTTTATTTTTTATTTTTTCTACTTTCATAAAGGGTGATTCAGAAGAATGTCAGAATTTGAATTCTAGACAAATACCAGAATTTGAATTCTGTAACAGGGGGAGAAGTGCATTATCTTAAACCTTAAATCCTGCAAGAAATTGATCTAGGGAAGGGATTGATTTTGTTTTCAGAGTGTCTTTTTATCGCCTTGCTATATTTTTAAGTAGATGAACTATCATGTGAATGCAAGGTATTAACAATGTTCCAAATAGGTTTGACACTCGCTTAGTTGATCTTGCAACTTTAGTAGCATAGTCTTTTTTTCATACCTTTTGTTTTCAGTTTTTCAGTTGATACACACAAAAATATCATATCTAAATATATAATGTTGTGCTATTTATTTTTGAGGTTAACCTTACCAATAATGTCAACTTCTTTAAAGTGATTCAAGATGACAACAAACTCCTGTTGAATTGACAATTCTGTTGAACATTCATCGGATGAAATATCCAAAAAGCTTAATTGTGTCTATGTGATAGGCAATGATTGTAGTGATATGTTACCTATACCAAATGAAATCAATTCATAAGCACAAGGAAGACATGAGTATATCTAAGGATACAACCGTACTGTGTTTTGTCTAAGCCAACATATTTAATTGAATCATTCTCTTCCACAATATGTTGTAAAGTATATTTTGACACAAAACCAAACAATTTTATGTATGTTGTCACGACCTACCACATGAAGATCCTTCTGAAATGAAACTTTAATTGTCTTATATTACAAGATAATCATCTTGTTCATGGAATCCTAACAAATCATAAGTCTTCCATGGAGGCCTCAAGCATCCTCTTTAGACTCCAATGTGCACCTTTAACCATAGAAAGGAAAAAAAATATTAATAGACTTCTGTTTCCCATTAAATTTACAATAATACATACATATATGTTATTTATTATGTTACCTAAGTGTATGACCCTTTCCATCTATCTCTTAACAAATTTTTCTTTGTGTGGAATTAACCAAGTAGTATTGACATATTCAAAAAATATGTACTACGAACAACTATGTTAAAATCCTTTTACATGATTACAGTCCACAACATATTTCCAAGCTTTCATCACTTGATCTTATACTTTTCTTAGATGTACTAACATTTTAAATTTTGCTTTCACATTTTAGTCAATGCCAAAGCGACATAAAAAAACAAAAGCTTAATATAATATTTATTGCATCCATGAAAGCAATATTTCTTTTACTAACTATAACCTTAGGGTAAAAATATTGTGTAAACAATTCAAATTAATTATATTTTATTAATTCTTGTATGCATTAGACCTCGATCAAGAACTTGACGTGTTAAAAAAATAGAAATTGGAGATAACATCATCTTTAAACAACTTTTCAATTCAACTACAGACTTATTTTACCATAATTTAATAGTAGATGGTTTAGAGGTTAGGATTTAACTATTAAATTTCTTATTAATAAATATAATTATAAGATTAATAATTTAATTTAAATTTGCATACATTTAAAATGTAAATATGATTTAAATTAATAATAATTTTCAACCTTTCAATTCTTTATATTTAAATTAACATTTTAAAATCCTATTGTAAAATAAATTTTTAATATTTTTTAATATATTGTTATTATTTTTATGTTAATATAATTTGAAAAATAATTATCATTATAACTCATAATTATATTTTATATTATTTTTAATAATATTCAAAAATCCATATTAAATATAAATAATTATAAATAACAACCACTTTTTTCTTAAAAAAACTTGTGTTATATACATATATATTTAAATTATATCAAAATTTATTTATTATTAATAAAATTTATCAAAAAAATATTTAAAATTTGTTTTTATCTATATTTGAAAAATGGAAAAGAAAAGAAAAGAATTAGAATTCTGAATTCGGACAAATTTTTCAACTAATGGACAAGGAGGTAAGTGAGAGAAACTGGTCAATTTTTGACTGTGAACAATAAACTAGTTTAATTGCATAAATAAATTGACAAAGGGTTACTAAAAATTTGTGTAACCAAGAGTTTAATTTATAAATAAACAGTGATTTTATTATATGATAAAAAAAAAAAAATCCTTTGGGATGGTGCAGTCTTAAACCCTAAACCTGAGTTGGGTGCGAGGTGGAAGAATGGAGGAAGGAAAAGTTGATCGGAGGTTTCCCGTGAAGCCGAAGCTGAAATCGAAAGCGAGAGGGCCAAAGCAAACCCCTGAATCAAAGTACTGGTCTTCCTTCAAGACCCGCCAAATCCCCAACCTCATCTCCGTCCCTTCCCTCACCTTCTCTCCCACTCCCCCTCACTCCTTCGCCGCCGCCCACTCCGCCTCCCTCACCCTCTTCAGCTCCCAAACCCTCTCCCCCACCGCCACCATCTCCGCCTTCTCCGACGCCGTCTCCTGCGCCTCCTTCCGCTCCGACGCCCTCCTCCTCGCCGCCTCCGACCTCTCCGGCCTCGTCCAGGTCTTCGACGTCAAGTCCCGCACCCCCCTCCGCCGCCTCCGCTCCCACAC
>Ga0123340_1003183_pt1 | contig 15286 bp, 11 predicted proteins | sample SirMexnodulemix_FD_89961 | JGI IMG/M metagenome (GOLD analysis project Ga0123340, IMG submission 89961) | Root nodule microbial communities of legume samples collected from Mexico - Siratro Mexico nodule mix | ecosystem: Host-associated > Plants > Roots > Nodule | place: Mexico: Nepantla... | reverse complement strand
ATATATATATATATATATATATATATATTTAACTCCTTAGTATATATATTTTTTTAAATCGATCGGACTGACCGGTAGAATTGATGAACCGATTCAAAATAAATTATATAATTTAAGAAAGAATTAGTTAAATAATTAGGAAATCAATAAAATTTAATCTAAAATGAGACAATTAAAAAGATATTTTTAATAAAAATTAATCTAAAATATTCAACATTTTTATTCTACATGCATACTTGTCATGGTCAATAAATGTTGACAAATACTAATTTGAAATTTCAATTTAAATATAATAGCAAATTTATTTGAACGCTTATATGTATTTTTTATGTGTTATTTACTTATTTTAATATTTTTAACAATATTGGTTCTACCATAATTGAAGTCGAATTTTAAAAACGTTTGTTGTTATTATTATCATTATTATTTATAGTAAGAAAAGAATTAAAAATCAGATAGAAATAAACACATATTGAAAAATGGTAAGTAATATTGTTTTTAACTTTTTAAAATGAACAAATAAATACAGTTAACTTTTTTAACAAAATCAAATAAATAAGAGATCAATACTATACCCTAAGTAAAAAAAAAAATATAACATTATTTCAAAATAAATACTTGCCATAATCATAAAAGTTTTCTAAACTGAAAAATTACTTCTGAGTAATAAAAACAAGGTTAAATCTTATCTTTATTCCTTAATATTTTATATTTCCCTGTTTTGGCATGTCAGTACGTTAAGTTTAAACAGTGGCAACTTGATATTTTATTTATTTTAATAAACTTATTTTCATGTTGTTTTAGCTCAAGGATGATGTGTTCCTTGCTGACTACCATGTTGACATTGTCAAGTTAGTAAAAAGTGTTTGTTATACTTTGGATTTTTGGGTTGTTAATTATTTTTATGGAGAAAAAGAATACCCTCTTGCAAGTTTAACAAAGTTGACACCAACCTCAATCCCTAGTTTAGAGGTACATGATAACTTATAGGTTGTTAAGCATTTGATTTTTATTTTATTGGTGTATTGTTTTGTGCTTATGTTCTTAATTTTATCTGTGATGTGATTTTGTCAATGGTCATTGGGGTATCAGATGCATGTGATTCCATGATTGATACTTCACCAAAAATTGCCTCCATTACATCCCACCAACACCAATCCTAAATAACAAAAGTTGAGAGGAAGAGAACACAAACCTTAAATAAAGAAATTGAGAAAACCAATGATTGATGAAATTCATCATACACTAATCCTAAAATTGAATTTGAAGATTACAATTGCAGAAAAAAATACCATGTATGGACAAGGTGTAGAAGCCAACAAAAGCAAATTAACATACATGTAAGTCATGGAAAACATCTGTCACCATTAAACCATAAAAAACACCAAAATAATATTTTAAAATGCATAGAGTCGCAAATTACAACCTTAAAACTAAAGGTAGCAAAAAAAACATAAAAACATGAAGAATGAAAAGTAACATTGAGCCTAAAATAAGACCTGTCTTTGAAATTAAATATTACATTGTTTGGTAAACTTAACTATCAAACTGCGTTTTTAATGTGCTAATAAATACATTGGTATTGGTTTGGTGATGTGAGTGTGGGAGCAAGGTGGGTACTGAATTCCAAAACTCTTTTTTGTATTGGGTGTGTGTCTGTGTATTTGCCTAAGTTTGAACGCACTTTGACACGGCCACAAAGAAAATAGAAAAAGGAGAACAAAAGCGAATCCCTGCGTGTGTGTGTGTGTGATCGGAATTTTGAATTTCTCTGCATCTGACTCCGTCGATCCATCTTCAAGATGAGCAGCGGGGAGCTCCTCAACATCGAACCTCTCGAACTCAAGTTTCCCTGTGAGTTTCCCTTCAACTCCCTCTCTTTTTCTTCTCCTAGGGTTTACCTCGCACTTCTCTCATTTCTAATTCTTTCTTCATGCTTTAGTTGAACTCAAGAAGCAGATCTCATGTTCTCTTCAATTGTCTAATAAGACCGATTCCTATGTCGCCTTCAAGGTAACGCTTCAATTTCGCCTTCAGTTTGGAGAGTGGTTTGATCGTCAATTTTGTTTTTGCTTCTATTGTGAGATCTGCTGGTTTTGATTGTGGTCTGTGAAATTAATGTAGTTTTGCGTAATGTAGGATTTAAGCCGTGTGTTTTGCAGTGTTCCTACGTGAAATTTGCGTGTTTATGTTTGGACTTTGGTTTTGTTTTTCAGGTGAAAACGACCAATCCGAAGAAGTATTGTGTTCGTCCGAACACTGGAATTGTCTTGCCACGATCTACATGTGATGTTATGGGTACTGATATGATTATTTTGAATGCGGATGGCTACCTTTTGTTTAGTTATGCTTTATAGTCGAGTAATGAATTCGGAACTTTTTTTTTTTTTTTTTTTTTTTCATAAATGGAAGTTACCATGCAAGCACAAAAAGAGGCTCCGCTTGATATGCAATGCAAGGATAAGTTTCTTCTTCAGAGTGTAAAAACTGTTGATGGTGCTAGTCCGAAGGACATCACTGCAGAAATGGTATTTGTGTTGTGCTAGTTGGTTTTTGCATTTCCATTTGACAGTTTTTTTTATCTGGAATTACAATATTTATTGTGCTGTTGGGATTGGCCAGTTCAACAAGGAGGCGGGGCATGTGGTCGAGGAGAGCAAATTGAGAGTGCTGTATGTTTCTCCTCCTCAACCACCGTCTCCAGTACCAGAAGGTTCTGAGGAAGGATCCTCACCTAGAGGTTCTGTTTCAGAGAATGGAAATGCCAACGGTTCTGACTTCACACAAGTGGGTTCTTGATTTATTCTGTTTTCCTTTTTCCCTTAATTTCTGAGGATATCAATTGGAATGCCTTTTCTTGTTGTGTATTTCAGGTAGCGAGAGGGTTTACTGAGCGACCTGACGCTCAAGACAAATCTGCAGAGGTAAATTAGAACTTTTCCTTTTTTTTTTTCTGAATATATGCATGAGTTATTAAGGAACAAGCTTATGATCTCACCTGGAGATTATCAAGTGGATGTTAATTTCAATGACAAGAGTTGTATCCAAGTGTTTGCAATGTCTTATTTTTTCAGTTGGAGGTTTTAACAATAACAGTAAGTAAATAAAGGCTTTCGGAGATTTCTTGCGCTTACATAAGCTCATTGCTTGTAAAGCCTTCTTTTCTTACTTAAAGCTATTCAAATTTTTGTTGATATTGAACTTCCAAGCAAACCATATGATATGGAGGAACATAGATACGTACTCATGTTGATGCCGATTACTTCTGTAAAGATGGTTTCGAGAACCAAACTTTCTAAAAGTGATGTATGTGTGATGTTTTATTAAGTCAAATTTTTATATAATATATATGCATTTTGAATCCATTACAGTGTGGATCCATTGTATTCAAACTCTTCTTTTTGGTTCATGTGCTGTAAATTCGGTCCAGTTTGTAACTTCTAGAGTTGGTATTGTTAGACAACTTTATTTTGATTATAGTTGCTTGTTTTACAGGCTAGAGCTCTTATCTCAAGACTGACTGAAGAAAAGAATAATGCAATTGAACAAAATAGCAAGCTCCGCCAGGAACTGGTGAGGATTTACAGTATTTGGTAGATAATTAAATTTACTCATTTGTTTAATCTATATTTATTTTCCTTTAGATGAAGGAGGACTTTAATCTTAAATGATGAGAATGATACTGCTTCTGATTCTAGCAGTTGCATTTCATGTTTTTTTATTGTGTTGTCTCTGAAATATCATCAAATATTCTAACTATTTCAAAACCCTGCTTGAACCAAAAGGTAACTGAAAACAGATGTTCTATGTTCCACAGTGTTTATGAGTTTTGATAATTTGTTGTAAGGAAAAATGTTGAAGATTTTCTGAATCAGCTTGTGAGTTTAATTTTTTGAACATTTATGATGGATATGATTGATATTTGTGTTTCATAACTTTACTCATTAATTCCATAGCAAAGATACTTTAACTTAGGTTGTTTCAAATAGCTGTTTTTCCTCTCCTCTGCAATGATCTGCTAAGAATGCAATTCTACCTGTCAATTACTTTCCTACCATTTTATGTTGAAACAACAGTCTTCCAGGATTTTAGCCTGAATTGTGACCATGTGTTTCTGTTCTGGATAACCGAGTATGATTTAATTAGAATTAAAGCAAGTACCTTTTTATGTGCCGTCACTATTGTATTTGATCTTCTTTATATGTTACTGTTAGCTTTTGGACGTAAGGAAACACTTAATGCAATGAATGATTTTACTGCTTGTAGGATCTACTGAAGCGGGAAGGCAACAAAAGTCGTGGTGGAGTCTCATATGTCATCGTCATATTAATTGGCTTGCTTGGCATAATAATGGGGTATCTCTTGAAGAAGACCTAAGCATTTCTGTGCTTCATTTCATCATAGTTTCTTTGTTCCTGACTATTCAAGCAATTATGAGGAAAGTTAAAATAGATTAATTCTGCAGATGTTGATTTTTCTTTTTATTTTTCCTGTTTCTTTTTTTCTTTGGGGGTGGATAACATTTTGGGAGTAGAAAACATTAGGGAAGTTGTGGGTCTATGGTTACTCCGATTGTGAACTGACTCATACTTTCGGTAACATGCATTCTTTTTGTAACTTAAAGAGGGGAAGCTACTTGTTTCTTCCTTTAGTGGTTCATCTAGTGACTAAATGATAATGTCAAGCTGTCAACGATGACCTCGAATAACATCAATCTTCCTGGATTACAGCATGTTGGCCATAACTCGAATTGAAAAGGAACAGTAATGCTCTTAAAAACCATCTTCGTTCTTAAGAGCACGTGTCCGCATGTAACTAGGTTATTTAACAGCCGAATGGGTTGAAATTGAGCTTTTACACACTTAACATTTTAGTTTGAGTTACCATCATACTTTTATGTTATATAATGGATCATATCTCTTTCCGAGTATGTTTATTCGAGCATAATCAATTACACTATGTCATAATTGAGTATGATGGCTTCAATGGATCATAAATAGCACCAAAATATCCTCTAGTCAAACTAATATGTGCAAACAAAAATGCACTACATCGAATTTATCCAACTAACTAAACGAATATATTCTGAGGAATCATACAACCACCAAATTTAACCTGGAGTCTTGTAAAAGAACAACCACTCAAGTGTATTTTGGAGTTTATCGGTGTGGTGCTCACACATACTCCTTGACACCTCTAGTAGCCTCCAACAATTATGACCACTATGACGAGAAGTGTAACAAAGCTTTAACAATGTCATTTTTCAACATAACAATGCAATAAAGGAAGAAAAACAAATTAAGCTTTTGAAAACAGCACAATGAAAAATGCAAAAATGTGAACAAATTTACATGATCATGGGTTTATATTGTGCTTGTCCAACTGCTCTTAGTTTGTGCGGTCAAGTCTTTGCAGTGTCTTAAATTACTGTTGACATAAGTAGCCTAGTCTCAAAATCATTGTGTAATGTACAATGGAATCTGATTAGGCGCACGTTGTCTGCTCAGTTTCAAGTTGCAAAACTATTCTTAGGGCATTGTGTTTTCATTATCAGGGCAAAGGGATCATTCATGCAATGCCACATCTGTTTTAGTTTTTTCTCAGCGCATTTAAGTGAATCAGAGTAGGTGGTGGATTTTACTGCTTGCATCCTCTCTGATTCCCCTCTTACTTTTTTATGCTTGCTCTTAAAACATCTAAGAAATTTCTTATAGGAAAAGCAGCTGGTGCTTATTAGACACTGCCAATTGTAAGAGACTACAAAATCCTTGTTGAAGTTATTTTAAATTTTCGATTGGTCGTAGGGAAAATAAGTTGAAGTATTTAGTTTCTGCACAAAAAGTCTAAAAATTGGTGAATAAAATAAACGAATCAATTGGTTCTAATATGAAGTAGCATAGATTTGAATGCTTTGGCGGCATCTTCTGATTTATTGTGGTATGAGTGAGCCTTATAATTTAATCATTTGTAGCTAAGACATGCCTTATGTTAGATTAATGTCAGTGAGAGTGAACTAAACAAGTAGATAGAGACTTGGGTTGCTCATTCTCACTCTGAAGGCTGCTGCTTCTAATGCTTTTGTCCTCCAAAATGCAATTTGCTATGAAATCTCCCTTTATAGTTACTTCTCTCTTGCGCACATCCACAGTGTACTCTGTCAACCCTGCATATATATTGTACTAGTTTTGCAACACATGACAATTCACTCACTAAAATAAATGAGCTTAATGGGACAAAAGGACCAACCTCTGTTTTAAGTATTTGATCTTTTACACGTCCTCGTACTTTAGATAAAAAAAAATATTGAATGCTGCTAAGTGTTTCAGATATTAAATATTTTTTTTTATTTAGTATCATTTTCATTAAGTATACACAAATTTGTACAAAAATAATAAAGTTTTTTTTTTTCCAGTGCCTTATTTCAAGACTAGTACCACAAAACTAGATGGTTTGACCATACTTATATCTCTGAAAAATATGGTTTGACTAGCTTCTTGGAATATGTTTGGCAGAACAGAAGTTAGGTTTGAAGCTGATTATGATGACAATTTTTACATTTATTTCTACACAGAAGACAAAACAGAGTTTGAAACCTACCAGTCATTCTTGAGACAACTCTGAAAACTCTCCCCCTGCATCCATTGCACCCCATATTTGCTGCTATCACCACAACCTGAAACTGTTCATCAACCATTACAAAATATAGCAGTGAACTTGGCATCTCTACAATCATCTATTTGGTGATATTACAATAACTTAATCAGATTACTTCAAATCATTTTCTTTGATTAACAAGCATTAGGAATAAACCACTTTGTTAATCACCATAACATTGGTGTGAAGTATTTGTGATCAACTTGATGATTTCTCTCTTCTCACCAACATTTTTTTCTATCTACAAGACTTTGATTAAAAGAGTCGAGTTTAGTGTTATTGGGATCAATAGGATAATGATATCAGGAATAAATAGTCAAATTAGAAGAGACAGATATTAAGATTAAACTCAAAAAATTGAAACTATGGAGGATTAATTGTAGAGAATAATAGAAAAGGTACCGGAGGGAGGGTCAAGTTCTCCATGTGTAAAAGGGAACGATTATAATTTGTAGTAGCCTTCATGCAAACCTCTGACTCTGTGTTGTTAATGGCCATTCGATTATCAAAATCTGTTCTTGTTATGGAGTCAACATCTTCGTTTTTCTTTGTTCACGAGCTTCTGGTTTTAAAGTTGCCCACTAAGATTTGGAAACTAAGCCTTGTATTAATTTATGTCATGTTTGGATAAATAATTATGATTTGAATAATTCAATGGTTCCATACACAAAGCAAACCCTTCAGCAAGCATTTGATTTGACACTTGTCACCTTCCAACCACCAAATTTAACTAGCTGACCTTTTTGGCTTCATGCCATTCTCTCTCTTTTTTAACAGATAAACGTGTTATTGAGATTTTGAGTGGAGATAGATTAGTTTAAACTATAGATTACTGGTGAAAACTAACTACTAATTATGGTTTTTTAATTAGTGTTGTAAAACTTTATTTGAGATTAATCTGATTTAATGGAGAAATCAGATATAGAAACTTGGATTGAATCTACTTAACTCATTGGTTTACCTTTGAGCTTCTAAGTCAATTATATGAAAAAAAAGAAGAAGAAGAAGAAAAAGGGTTGTGACAGCTTGCCAAACAATATAATCCTTTTTATTATGGTGAGCATCATAGGCTAATCTACGTAATCAAGTGATGTACTCAACAAATCAAATGTCTAACTTAGAAAGGAAGAGCAAAAATCATACTAAGCAGTTTAAAAAGAGGAAAATACTCTAAATATTTCGTACATAATTTTTTTATATTGTCATTCCATTACAATTTTTTATTTATAATAAGTTTGTTAATTTTTATTATATTTTGTCATCGTTTCCTAAAAAATCATAAGAATAATAATATATAGTTGATTGACGGTTTACTTAATTATATTTTTAATCCTCCAAATATTACAATTATGAAGTTTTAACTACTCAAGTTTTTAATTATACAAATTTAGTCTTCTAAATATCATAATTGCACAAGTTTGATCCTGTATAATGCATGGTTGTCAAAGATATGTTGATAGGGAAAAACCTAAATAAAAATATATGAAAGAAATGAAACTATAAATTGTTCAGTTAAAGAAAAATATATATAACCTCAATTTGATATTATTTAATTACCTTTTTGCTTGATATAAATAATATATTAATACTTGATACACTCATATACCTCTTAAAAAAATCAATATTTAATAATAGTAATAATAATTTGCTCAGCATTGGATTCAGCTGGTACTTGCTTAAGAAACGACAAATAATAAATAAACTGTTTCATTATTAGGTTAAACAACTTAATTTTGATCACATGACTGGATAGGAAGGACTTTAAACAAGGAACAAAGCTTGAGCGAATTTGCCAAACATTCAAACAACAAATTTCACTGGGTCTATATTCTGAAAATGGGGGAAGAGAGAGCTGGTTTGGGAAAAATTTGGTTGCATATTTGCCACTTGTATTCCAGGGCCTCCATCCCAGCGCTCCTCTTGCTACAGTGTCTGCAACACAGAATATTGCCAAATTTAATGTAATCAAACTTTCAAGTTTTTTGATAATCAAGAATTCCAAGATTGGTAAAAGTCGTTCTTATTTGTAAGTAATGCACAATTAGAAACTTTTAAAACGAATCAATTATTAGCATAAAAGGGATTAGGAATTTAAATTGATCTACCCGAATAATGTCCCCGTTCTCAACAGCTTTTCAACCTATTAAACCGATTGTATATGGATCAAAAACCAAACTGTTTTTACAAACTAGTTTAGAAAACCAATCTGGTTTTAGAACCGTTTTAAAAGACCAAACTGGTTTGTAAACAGATTCCAAAACTGAACCGGTTTAAAATCTAGGTTCAAAAATAAAACCAGTTCGGAACTGGTTTCAAGAACCGTACCACTTTGAAAACCGATTTCAAACTTAAAATTGGTTTTAGAACTGGTTTCAAAAACCAAACGTGCATAACTCTTGCGGATTAGGCATAAAACCCCTTAAAATTTTGTTTATTTACTGTCAGCAGACATGAGAAGGCTGTAAATATGATTAAACTTTAATATATGACTATGTTCAAGATCAATAAGCACCACTAACAGTACGGTCTTGTTGCTAAAGAGTCAAGAATCTTTGGCATACATTGCAACATAAAATTCAAAGTATTGTCCTCTTTCTGTTTTAAAAGAAATAATTGTTTTACCTGTTGTTCTCTTGTGCTACGGTTGATGGGGGTATGATTTTCACAGCCAAAGCCTCATTGCTGCAGAAGTCCGAAGGGTGCTGCCAAAGTGTCATTGCTGCAAAATTCTGCAGAATTTTTATCTGATTGGCAGTTTCTAGCATACAAAACAACCCTGGTCTGTAGTTCCATACAAGCATCATAAAATGGACCAAGCATGAAGAAAAGTAACAAGTTAATAACCAGAGATTAAACGAAAACAAGAATACAAGGTCCAAATCACTAAATACATAATAATCCTAATTCAAAGTCTCAAAAAGAAAGAAGCATTCTACATTTTCAGTCATCATCTAGTGTAACAGAAGTTGCTGAATAAGTAAAGTCTTGTGAGGGAATTGGTATCTGAAAAATTACGAAAACAATGTTACGTATCAGTCATATTATAGTAAGCATGCTACAAAAATATAGTATAAAACAAATATTGGTACCTTGTTCAAATCTATCGAGCTTCTCAATCCTCATTTTCATTTGAGGACAATGGTGAAGGAGTGTGCCTTTAAGCCAATCTTGCGTGCAAACAAGTGTTTCTACCATTTGTGGTGTAAGAGAACTGCAATGTCGATCAAAAGCTCTTCTTCTAGGACTAAAGGCAGATTTAGATGCCACTGTAAAGATAAATATAGCAAGCGCATCTCTGCTATGTTTGCAAGAACTAGAAATCGACCTGAATTTAGTTTCCACTAATTCAAAATATCCAAATCTCCTTGAATCTCTTCTAAGGCTTCATCCAAGTATTTACTTAATTCAGATTTTTTTAGACCTAGTTAATTGAAAAAAATTGGTTATACCGGCGAAGATCATCACTACCTCCTTTACTAAGCCGGACCTATTGTGAGTTAGCTTCAAATATATTACTGCCACCATTGCTCTTCAAAAAATAATATCAAACTAGATCCCACTTTATTTTTCAAATTAGATGCCACTTCACCACCAAAACTTGGTGTAACGAGCCTGAGTGCATTGTAACTTGTATCTCGGATGTAAGACGAGCAATCATGAAGAGCATGTTTAGCTTATCAGGATTTCCCCAATACCTATCATATTTCTTCTTCATCTTTTCAACCTAGTTCTTACACTTGCACCCGCATCCTTGGATGTATACATTTAATCGATTTTCCTTTCAATTTCAAATGCCTCAAATGTATACATATTTTTCGCCACATGATCTGAACCAACAATGCATAACATAGTATCATAAAACAAATTTAAAAAAGTTAAGATTACATGCGCAAATTCTCAATCACATCTTCCTTCTTGCATAGTGCAATTCAAGCTCTTCAAATGTTTTTTTTTATGTTTCAATGCAACCTCCAACATTAAGAAAGTAAATTTCCATCTAGTTTCCACATCTGAGCAAACAAGACCTTTTTATCCAAGGTTTTGTCGCTCAACAGCTGCCTTGAATTTATACAACCTAGAAGGGGAAGATCTTACATATTTGAAAGCATCACAAATTTTAGAAATAAATTCAATAACCTACGTGAAACAATCTTTCACGGCCAAATTCAAATTATGTGCACAACAATGCATGTAAAGATAATCTCTATTCCATAAGCCAAATTGTTCCAAGACATTAGATGAGATATTGTCAACTGTCAATGTAAAAAAACGATTCAACCTCATTAGATGAGATATTGTCAACTGTCAATGTAAAAAAACAATTCAACCTCCAACTACTTAAGCAATGTTCAACTGTCTTAGCCAAATTCTTTCCTGTGTGACTTGAGACTCAACAAAAATAAAACACCTTTTGCATCTTCCTATTGTTGTTGATGGAATGTACCATCAAACCCATATAACTCAAATTTTGAGATGAAGTCCATGTCTAAGTGATGAGGCAAACTCTATGACAGTGTCAGGAAAGAAAGTTCCTCAACTTCACTTTTTCACAATTCCAAAGTTTAAAAACACACGTATCAAGGTAGTATATGAGATGAAAATAAAAAGGGTGCTACAATGCTAAGATTCCTGAAAAGGTTCAAGATCGACAGTTCAAAAGGAAAGCTCTATTGCCACAAACATTTTGATCAGTTCATTTTGGCATGCTTGGTCAATTTTGCGCAAAGAAATGAGAATAAAAGATTGGTGTAGATGAATTGTCTGGCATACCCTTGCATCTGCGCAAATGACATACCATAGCACTTATTCCACTCACAAATTTAATCAAACTACCACAATTTCTACATTTAGCTTGTTCGTTTATTTTAGGCTCTGACAATTCATTGTAGCGATCTCATACATCGGATTGATTGTTACACACTTCAAAGAAAGGTGGTGGCATGTGTTTTGTTATGTCAAAGGCCAAAATGTCATTTTGCTCATCCATCTAATTGTCATCTATTTGAAAAAAAAAATTGATATATATTATATAAGTTATTAATCTATACACTAACATCGATTCAAATGTTTATGAATTCCATAAAACTGAGAGACAACTAAGCCTGTTTCATATTAACCGTACAAAATATAGAGTAACAGGATATAAACCATATAAAAGAGCACGGCATGTTTTTTCTTCTTTGCGAAGATAACAGGTTGGATACATTGGTTAAATCTATCAAAATGTCATCTTTGTCCATACCTGATCAGATGAATAAAATATGAACTCAGTATACATCAACCCAAAAGCTTCCTACGCTTTCTATTTTCTTCTACATTAATTCAAAGATTAATTAAAGAAGTAACAAAGTTAATGCCGTTATTAAATATATAAACACTTTTAAAGTAGCCATGTCAAAATAGTAAGACGTTGCTCAAGAGAACTTGTTCGAGATTTTATGGATTCAATGCACATGCTTAAAACAATTACATTTACGTTCACTTCTCAGCATACACTAATATACTGCAGATTACTTCAATTCTCAGCAACTCCCTTTAATTCCTTCGTAGCAACTCTTGGAATAGTTCAACTGTCTTCTTGTTATTGCATCCCCTCAACAAAATAGTATTGCAAACAAAAGTGTCGTTGCTGAAATCGCTCACACTTCATTGGTAAATGCTAATATTCCCTCAAAAGTTTAAAGGTAATTCTATTCTCATTAAAGAATTCTAGATAAATCATACGACACCCTTTGCTCTCAATGTTAAGGTCCACCTTTAATTCCTAGTTCCTCCTAGAATATTTAGTTCCAATTGTTAAATTTACGATGTTACTCTGGATTTTGATAAATTATCCACCAGCGCAGTAAAATGTTTTTTCTTAGACACACAACGATGCAAAAAGGATATCGGTATTAATTTCCTTCCACACAATGTTTACAGATTAAACAAACTCCAAAATCTAAATAGCAGCAACAGTAATAACTACAGTAGAGCTGTAGTAAAACTTGATAACTTAATTACATCAGCAGTATTACTCTAATAAAACTAGTTAGTTCTAGTAACTTAAAAATCCCTTGCAGGGCTAGTCACTAGGAAGACATTGGCTTCTTGTCAAGCCTGAAGTAAATCATAGACTGGATATACGACAACATTTTTTGTTTACAAAGAAAGTCATGGACAAACCTGAAGTATTTCACCTAAAGGCATCATTCTTAGTCTAAACCTCCTTTTCCAAGACCAAGTAATTGAGATAACATTGTTCAGAGCTGAAAGAAGATAAAGCCGCAATTACCTGTTGAAACATGATAAAACAGCTGAGTAAATGTCCATCATCATATTTCAAATTGAAGGCAGAAGTAGAGAAAAAAGGTAGAGGTGGATGAAAGCCTACAAAAGTCTCTTTATATAGAGGAAAAGAAAAGGTTTAACGATGATTTGCTCCAGAACTGGACGATGTTTTCTTTACTGTCAGTTTTCTCATTCTTGACATCATTTTGTACCTTTTTCATACTTTCTGCGCTTGACTTTGATGTACCATTCCTATCATTTCTCTCAGCCTTGACAATTTCACCTTTTTCAACCTTCAATGAAGGACTCTTCTGCATTTTCCCGGATTTAGATCTCTCCCCGTTAGCTGATTCAACCTTACTATCAATACCCCCGTTTCTTTGATAATTATGCCTTTCCATATCTCAATTAGGTCAAAGCAAAAGCCTGAATTGTCTGCCTTGGGTGTGCTTTGTGAGAACTGCAGCGTCATACAATTCTACCAGTTCCTTCTCCATCAAACCCGACCCCTCTCTCCTCCAGAATGGTGCCTGACGCCGTTATTGTTCTTGTCTGGTGCGACGCCGTGTCGCCAGTGAAAGGAAGAGAGTTTGAGTTTACTACGAGTTTTATGAGTTTCCTCAGACTTTACTAGAAAAAAAGTTTGATAATGAGTTAACATGTTTTCTCTACCTAGAGATTTTGACAACCTTGTGGTCAGAATTTGTATTTAAGAATGCACAGGGTGAGGATGCCATTGGAAGCAAGCAGACATGCTCCGTCAAATTCTTTTTCATGAACTTAAAGAAAGCAGCAAAATTCATTAAGACAAAATATACATGGCTAAATAAATAGTAAATGGAATTTGCGGAAAAAAGAGATTAAATGATGCAAAAGCATTAAACTTACAGATTGAGAAACAAACCAGAATCTGTAAGAATTATCTTCATCATCTCCATTAATACAATTGAAATGAAAATCACAGAAGCATAGACATCCAGCTAATAGTCACTTTCCATTAATTTTTTTCTTCACAAAGGAAGCATAGGTATTTATAAGATCATGAAAGAAAACCAAACAACTTTGATTAACTATATTAACATATCTTCCCTTACACAAAACTACATGCTCCATCTCAGACTCTAAACTACAATAAACTTCAGATATCGTATGATAATGAGGGGGAAACTCTTAAAGCAAAAACAAAAAAAAGAAAACCAGAACGTTATGTTCATCTGGAGAACCTCCTTCTACTGCCCGAAACATCTCTGTGACTCTGCATCTTCTCCTGTCTCAAAGCCCTCTCCCGGTCCTTCTCTCTTCTCTCCCTTTTCATTCTCTCTTCCCTCAATTCCTCCATCGTCTTCCTCTTCTTCTCACCCTTATTCTCTCTCCTATCGCCGTCACCGCTTTCACCCTTCACAACATCATCATCATTAGGTTTCCGAAGATACCACGGCAACTGAACCCCCTTCCCGGCAACTCCGTAACCAAGCCTATACTTCTCATCCTCCGGGCCCACAACAACGGCGGGCTTGGGCCCTCCCTCCTCCTTTTTCTTCTTCTTCGCAGGTGCATCCTCTTTCTGAGGCACCTGAATTGGGTCAAAAATCTTGATCCCTTCGAAGAGGTTGATGTGGCCAGCGTCGGAAGAAGGCTCGGGCTTGAGTTCGGGTTCGGGTTCGGGTTCGGGAGGAGGAAGCTTCGGTTCCAAACCTCGAGCGGTGCGAAGACGCTCGAGACGGAACTCGGCGTCGCGCTTCCGAGCCTGGTCGCGCTTGAGCTGTTCCTCCCTGGCGGCTTGTTCCTCGTCGCAACGAACCTTCTCTCTGTTCTCGTAATTGTAAACGTTCCAACGCTTCTGAGGGAGAATATTCAGACCTCCGTGACCTCCCATTTTCGATTGCTCGCGGAAGAGAGAGGAATTTGAACTTTCCTGAATGTGAAAGAAATTTGGGATTTTCTGTTCACTAGAAACCTAACCGAACCCAACGGAGAATTTTTTTTACAAATTTTCATGTTTTATAAATTATTATGTTAAATTTGCGAGTTTTAATTTTGCTTCCAATACTTATTTTCTTATTTTATTTTTATAAAATCTAAAATTATTATTTTTAATTTTTATCGAATATATAAATTTTAGTTTTAATTATTAGAAAAATATATTTTATTATCAGTCAATCAAATTCCTTATGTATCAATTGACACGTAACACATAAAACATCGTAATACGTGATAGGTCCATCCACTTAATACCTATCTAACTATTATAAAAGCAAAAAAAAAAAAAAAAAAAAAAGATAAAATAAAATTTAAATCATAATTTAAAAAAAATAAATTTTTAAGCAACAAAAATGAAGAAGAGACGTGGTGCTATGGATTT
>Ga0123340_1003180_pt1 | contig 15293 bp, 9 predicted proteins | sample SirMexnodulemix_FD_89961 | JGI IMG/M metagenome (GOLD analysis project Ga0123340, IMG submission 89961) | Root nodule microbial communities of legume samples collected from Mexico - Siratro Mexico nodule mix | ecosystem: Host-associated > Plants > Roots > Nodule | place: Mexico: Nepantla... | reverse complement strand
ATTTTATATTATATATTTATGAGTGTGTTTCTCTTTAAAAACTTAAGACTAATATATTAGGAATTATGATTTTTATTAACTCTTTTTATTAAATTGATTTCAAATTTATTTTATAATTTTAAATAAAATTATCACAAATTTAAAAAAAATATTTTATTTAATTAAAAAAAGTCTTATTTTCTAATTTGCTTCCCACATGAAGGATAGAGCAAGTAATTACACAAAAGTTAGAACTAACATATATATAGTCTATTAAAAAACATCACATGATCAACATTTACATAAAAGCTTGGTTACATGAAAATGGACTATGAAGAGAACTCTTCCATGGATCTTCTATATCTGAAGGACTTTGTGATGCATAGAGAAGAATGGAAGTAATGGAAAACAGAAAATAATTATGGAAAAGAATAAACTTCAGAAGCAGAAGAAAACAAAAAGAAATAGAACACTTGTCATTTACATGAATAACATTGGGTGAGGCTGAAAAGAAACAAACACTGCCCCCAGTTTTGGGCTTTGAAGAAAGCACTTATTTCTAAGGGGTTGTTTGGCTTCTTCTGCATCAAACCAAGACATGCGTCTCAAACAACTGAAACGCGTTTCGCATGCTTGTTAGGTTTGCTGGCACTTGGTCCCATCCCTATCCTATTTTTCGTACTCGAGTTGACTCACCCACAACCCCGAGTCATAACTCGTTCACTCCTCCCTCACACTCTCACTCTCCTTCTTCTTCTTCTTCATCCTTCCCACACTATGATTTTCAATAGCTACCAAACCTCATAATCGGATCCTCCAAAATGATGAGTCACGATTCCAACGACCAACACCATCAGATTATGCACGCCTCACAAGACGACGAAGTAATGGAGTCGCTGATCCTCGACGACGACGCCGACGACTACGTCCACCGTCAGAGCCACCGCCCTACGCCTCCGCAAAGCCCTAATTCCCCTTTCAACTCGTTCCTCGACCCTCCCTCCTATGCCGACGCGATCTTCACCTCCTTCGATTCCAACGGCCACGACCAGGCCATTGGCAAAGCCCCCGCCCGATCCGGCTGCGATGACTACCTCCACATCGCCGTCACCGATCCTCAGAAGGAGCAGGACCTCGCGACCTCCCTCGTCCCCGGGTCCGCCACCTTCTACACCTACCTCATCACCACGCGCACCAACTTCCCCGAATTCGGCGGCGACGGCACCGAATTCGCCGTCCGACGGAGGTTCCGCGACGTTGTGACACTCGCCGACCGGCTGTCGGAGACCTACCGTGGGTTCTTCATCCCAGTGAGGCCGGACAAGAGCACTGTGGAGAGCCAGGTGATGCAGAAGCAGGAGTTCGTGGAGCAGCGGCGTGTGGCGCTGGAGAAGTACCTCAGGAAGCTGGCGGCGCACCCGGTGATCGGGCGAAGCGAGGAGCTGAGGGTGTTTCTCGAGGCAAAGGGGCGGCTTCCTCTGGCGAGGACAACCGATGTCGCATCGCGGATGCTCGACGGCGCAGTGAGGCTACCTAGGCAGCTGTTTGGGGGAGAGGCGGAGGTGGGTGAGGTGGCTCAGCCGGCCAAGGGCGGGAGGGACTTGCTCAGGATTTTCAAGGAGTTGAAGCAGTCTGTTACCAATGATTGGGGTGGGAGCAAGCCCTTGGTTGTGGAGGAGGATAAGGAGTTTATGGAGAGGAAGGATAAGTTGGTGGACTTTGAGCACCATCTTAGCAATGTCTCTCAGCAGGTTTTGTGTTTCTCTGGTTTTTGGCTTTAATGGTTGTTAGTTCACATTATGGTGCATTTGGATGATGAGCTTAACTGAGTGCTTACTTGGTAGGTATTGGTTCATTATAAGCTTCCTTGTTTTGTTGGTATGGAGTATCTAGGCAATCAACATAACTAAGTGCTTATTCGATAAGTTCATTATGCATAGGATTAACTGCGTGCATTTGGGTAATGAGCTTAACTATGTGCTTATTAGGTAAGTTCATTTTAAGCTTTTGGCTTTCATGTTCATTAGTTGACTATGGTGCATTTTGGGTAACCAGCTTAACTAATTGTTTCTTCAATAAGTTCATTATATATAAAGATTAGCCAACTGCATTTGGCTAAGGAGCTTAACTAAGTACTTCTTAAGTTCTTTATAAGCTTTTGGCTACCATGTTTGTAAGTTAGTTGACTATGTTGTATCTGGGCATTGAGCTTGACTAAGTGGTTATTCAATAAGTTTGTTCAATAAGTTGTTCAATAAGTTCATTCAATAAGTTTACATTGATAAGCTTTAGCGAGTAGTGGAATTATTGAAGGAAGTTAAAGAGTTTATAAGAAGGTTTAAGTTGCTTGAGGTTATCAGCATGGCCAAATAGGCAAATACCTTCTTAAGCACTTAACTATAAGATATGTTTAAACATGTTCCATAAATACACTTGCAATGCTTGTTTTGGATTAGCTTACTCTGGGGGAAATAATAGCTCTCTTAATTACTTCTTGAAATAGCTTTAAAATATTTATTTGGTCGAATTGAAAACATTCCTTTTAAAGTGTCTCTGTGATTAATGGGTTTGGATTGTGTTTAAAATCTGCTCCTTTATCAAATTGACTTACCAGGTTCATTTTTGTTTTGTAGAACTGAATTAAAACTGCTGTTTTTTCTTCTTTGATCTCTGGGCTTGATTTTGTTTAATTGACACCTACAGGCTGAATCCCTAGTCAAGTTTCAGCAAGACATGGGTGAAACAGTGGGTGAACTAGGGCTGGCTTTTGTAAAGCTAACTAAATTTGAGACAGAAGAAGCCATATTTGAGTCTCAAAGGGTACGAGCTGCTGACATGAAAAATGTGGCAACTGCAGCTGTTAAAGCAAGCAGGTTATATAGAGAGCTGAATACACAGACAATCAAACATTTGGCAAGTACAAGTATTCTTGTGACTCATGATAGAACCTTTTAGCTTTTTAAAAATCTATGGTGGAAAACTGGAAATATCTTGATGATAGATGCTTTCACCTCCTAATATAATAATCCCTAACTCATTTCTGTCATTGTGAGTAATATCTTCTTTACGTTGCAGGATAAACTACATGAATACCTTGGGACAATGCTAGCTGTCAACAATGCATTTTCTGACAGATCAAGTGCATTGTTGACTGTTCAAACACTCTCATCAGAACTAGCTTCTTTACATTCACGGATGGAAAAACTTGAGGTTGCTTCATCCAAAATATTTGGTGGAGACAAGTCTAGGTTGCGGAAAATTGATGAGTTAAAAGAAGCCATTAGAGTTACTGAGAATGCTAAAATTTGTGCAGATAGAGAGTATGAACAAATCAAGGTAACATTTTACAACCTTTTGTTGGGTTGTCCTCTCCCTTCTTTAGCATGTGTAACTCTGACTTAGCTGTACTCTTGAAACTATGACCTATTATCTCCCTGCGTATTAACTCATCTTCACCTTCAGAACTGACATTTTCATAGTTTCTTTGGCATACTGCTACATTGCATGCCACCTCCATATTTGTCATGTATTGAAGAATATTGTCTTTATTTGCTTTCATCTCATGTGTGCAGTTATATTAAACAGTAATACATTGTGGGAAAATTGACGAGATACAATTAAATTATCATAAATGATCTTAATGAAATTAATATCACTCACTTTGCTTTGATGATAAATTTGACCTGCTACAAATATATTTTTCACTTGATTTTCTTGATACTTCGAATGCAAGTGAATCTGTAGCCAAATGTCAGAATGAAATAAAATAGACTATAACAGTTTCAGTAACCATATTTTGATGCACTTATAATTGTTTTGTTGAGGGCTGCTTCAATTAAAAATCAATAGCAGATTTGGTAACGGATTCAAATTTGATTTCTAGATCTATTGCCATTTTTGTATGGTAATCTAATGTTTTAGTCTTAGATCAGACTTTTATCATTGAAGTACTGAAGCAAAGAAAGGATAACCATTGTTATGTTGTTTAGTGCATCGGAATCCGATATTGGACACTAAGTAGACCACTCAAATATATAGCTTCAAAGTCAACCAATATGTTGCCTAGTGCTTCAAAGCCGCACTTGAGATGAATACAAAAGAATAGAAAATAAATTAGAGAGCTCGATTCCCCTCTCTTGGGTTCTCATGTTTATAATGATATTGGATGTTCAAATACAATGAATGAGAGGAAAGAGAAAAGAATGAGGTCACACGTAGAAATTGGGTGTGACACAAAGGACATAAAGCTTTTCAATAAAGTAAGATGACCTATTCTAACGCCTCCCCTCAAGCTAGAGCATACAAATTGTTTGTGCCAAGCTTAGCACATGTGCAAGTTGATCATTGGATTCGACAAACTAAAGGTTTGAACAATGTGGATGAATTTTCCAAACCAAGCACGTGGAGATTGCTTGAGACCACAGAGATAGCTTCGTAGTTTACAAATCAGACTACACTCCCCGTAAGAAAAAAATCGGGAGGTTGCTCCATGTAGAACTCTTCCTCAAGATTGCTATGCCAAAAAACATTATTAATATCTAATTGATGAAGCGGCCAATGACGAATGGCTGTCAGGGCAAGAAAAATTCTAACAATAGTCATTTTGGCTGTCAAAGAGAAAGTATCATTATAGTTGAGTCCATATATTTGAGTATATCTTTTTGCCACCATTCGAGCTTTGAAGCGATCAACTTCGCATTAAGTCCAACTTTAGTGGCATACACCCAAGCACAACGAACTTTATTCTTTCCATTTGGAAGAGGAACTAACTCCTATGTAACATTATGTTCAAGGTCGGATTTCAACAATCGTGGCTTGTCACCATCTCGGATGATCAAGTGCTTCTTTCAGACTTTTTAGGAATGCTAATAGAAGACACAAAAGAGATAAAAGAACAATAGTAAGGAGACAAACAATGATAGCCTAGAAAATTGTGGATAGGATGAGGATTGACTGTAGAGCGAGTACCTTTGCGAACGACAGTAGGCCAATTAGAATCTTCATTATCAAGAGTCGTAGTATGGGTTGATGATGGTGAAGGACTTGATGAAGAGGAGTCATCATGTGATACTGGACTAGTCATTTGAGTCTAGTGTGATGGTCTAGGTGAAATGGGTTGATGAGAAGAATTAGTAGGATTTGTGGAGAAGTTGGAACAGAGTTTGGAACCCAATACAGAAAGGGATCATCTAAAGGTATAGGCAAGACCTATTGGACAAATTTAACATTTTGTGTGGAGGAAGAGAAGAAAGGAGTTTCTTTTAAAAAGGTAACAATTGTAGACATGTAATATTTTTTAGTGTCGGGGAATAACATTGATACCCTTTTGGAAGATGAGAATATCCTAAGAAGATACGTTTGATAGCTCGGGTTGAAAGTTTGTCCAAACGTAGAGACATAATATGTACAAAACACATACAACCAAAGATGCGAGGAGAAATGGAAAATAGAGGTTCATCTGAAAACACAATGGAATATGGAACTTTATTGTCCAAAGAAGAAAAGGGCATTTTATTAATGAGATAACAGGATGTAAGAATGACATCATCCCAATGATGTGTAGATTGGCCCCAAGCAATAAGGTACAAGCATTTTCAACTAAGTGTCTATTCTTTCTATCTACTATACCTTTTGCTGAGATGTATGAGTACAAGTGGATTGTGTAAAATACCATGTGAATTTAAAAGGGTATCTTGGCATTACTGCTTAAGATCTCGATTATTTTGCCAAATTGGTTTTTAATTTCATTGAGGACTCAGATATTTAAAAGTTTAAGTAAGCCTAAGTACAATAAAAATATTCATCAATAAAATGACAAAATAACGAAAACCAAAGGACGTGACTCGGCGTGGACCCCAAATATCAAAATGAATTATAGAAAAGATAGAGTTGCATCTTGTTTCGGTTCTTTGCGGCACACCTCACAGCAGCATTGCTCGTGCTCAAGTTCCTTGCGGCGGCATAGTCCCTCTCTTGGTTGCGCCTCCTGCTATCGTAGCTCTCTCGGCGGCGCCTCCGCTGCCGCACCTCTCGCAGCAGTGCATCCCGCTGTTGCACCTCTCGTGGCGGCAGCTCCCGCGGCCACGCTCCTGTGATAATCATTCTAGGGTTTTATTGGGCTAGGATGAGATTTGAGACCCGAAAGCCCAATTGGCAATATCCAAACCAAAGCCCCAATAAACCTAGTTACTTCCTGCCCTATTCAAGATTGTAACCTCCACTATATTAGTTTATAAAATATAAAAAATATTCTTGGTATCTTTTATCTGATTATTTTCTGTTAAATACTCATTAACTCTTTTATATATTATGAAGTTTAATTATGAATTTTAGGTAAAATATAATGATTTTGTATGTATAAATTTTCATAAAATTTGTAGGATCTTACGATCCATGTTATGATCTTCCGATTTACGATTCATATGTCTTGTTTCGATCTTGAGTAAGATCTCGATTTTGACTACCATAATTGACAGTCTAGTACCTAGATAGTGGAGTTCCGATCCTGAGTAAGATCTCGATTTTGACTACCATAATTGACAGTCTAGTACCTAGATAGTGGAGTCCTCCAGATTCATATCCTTCATCAATCAGTCGACTTGTATCACGCTCTTGTATAATAAAAGAATTTGCATCAAAGGTTATGGAACAATTTAAAGATTTGGTTAATTGACTTTAGGATATTAGGTTAAAAGGGCAACAAGGGACAAGAAGAACATGCTTTAGGTTCAAGGAGAGAGAAAAAGAGTTTTGACCAACTCCTTGAGAAGTAACTTTGGATCCATTGACTAAAGTATTAATGTGAGGAATTTTTGTAGGAGAAATGGAAGAATATAAGGAAGCATTACCAGAAATGTGATCAAACGTGCTTGAATCAATTGTCATGAACTTTGACACTCGAGGGTTTGAGAAATGCAAGCTTTTGACAAAATAGAATGGGTGAAAGACTATGCTTAGCTGCCTGATTTTAACCTATGATATTCCTTATTAGTAAATTGTGGTTCAACCTGATTAGATTGAAAGATATTTACTGGTTTGTTAGGAAAACCATGTAAGGAGAAGCAATTATTTTTGAGTGTGGCCAATTCTCCTACAAAAGGAGCATTAAAGACGTTTGCACCCACTTTGAGTTAAGGAAGGCCTATTGAAAGAGGAATATATAAATAATCAGAATTATAGCAACCAACTATAGAAGATAGTAAGAGTGGTCAACGGCAGTGGACGACGGCAGATAGCAGTGAATGACAATAAAATACAGTAGAATCAGTATACCTCAATGAGTCCAAGTACAACAACAACAACAATATCAACGGAGGATGATGGAGGACAATCGCAAAACAAGCAGAGCGAGAGCGAGATTGACTCACTCTGATACCAACTTGAGATGAATACAAAAGAATAGAAAATGAATTAGAGAGCTTGATTCCCCTCGCTTGGGTTCTCATATTTATAATGATATTGGAAGTTCAAATACAATGAATGAGAGGAAAGAGAACCAAATAAGAGAGGTCACACCTAGAAACTAGTTTTAACACCAAGCACATAACAACTTTTCAATAAAGTCTATTTAAGATTACCTACTCTAACAACCTCAATTATAATTCGACTGAAAAATTCAGTCATATAGCATAAAAAATGAGTATAAATCATCGAAGCATATTATGTATACAAAAGGTAAGAGGAGGGAAATCCATCTCATACCTTGATTATACATGAAGGGTCTTTAATTAGTAGCTTGTATTAAAGCATTATTTGATTGAGATAAACAACTTCAATATTTGGATTCCTACAAACTGAGTGGTGAACTTAGAATGAACACATGAGTGGTTGAAGAGTCTTGTCTTTGAGGATTCCTTGTATCGAAAATCTTCCAGACAAAGGATTTCAGGTAAGCTTGTCTTGTATAAACACAGCCCTAAAAGAGGGTAACCACGGTTGCTTGAGAGGAAGTATCGATGTGGAAGAAACTTGCACTTGAAGGGAAGATTGTTAAGATTCCAAGTATGAGTTTAGTCCTACATTAAGTAAGAATGAACAAGATGAACAATATATATAAGAAAGAAAACCCATAAACTTACTACCTTAAGGTTTTGGGTTGGAAGTGGTGTCTTGTTCTATTATATATAATGCTTGTGACTCGTGGGTGCAGAATTGCCTTGGCGTTTCTCTTCGCAAGAACCCAACATCTCAAAATAAAAACCAGTTCAAAGTAATACCATATGATTTGCTAGTTTGACCTCTTCATCTGTTTTTTCCCTGTAGTTCACTGTTCCTCTTCCTCTGGCTTCTGCTTTATTGGTTAAACAAACTGAAAACTGGATAAACAATTCACTGGGTTTTCAGATTGAAAGTAAATCTATAAATTTGTTTTCATTGGGAATAAAATTATATTGATTTATGAGTAAAGTTTGTATATATATGAAAATTTGCTTTAATAGTATAATTTGTTATAATGTTAGCTTCATCTGATATTTTATTTTGGAGAAACTATTAGCAGAAGCATCCTCTGAAAATTGAAGATTCATCTGATCAATTTTGCTAATTTTGGTTCTATAGACAGTAGATTCCGAATTACATTATTCACCTGACCCAAAATGCTATAGTTCATCTGTTATTCTCTCTGGGTAGTTATTGTAGTCTGCTTCTTTGCTTTCTGCAATCACCAAAAAAATTTGGGTTGCTTGAATGGAACAAAGGGAAATTTTGAGCCACATCAAATGAGAGAGGACTATGGAAAGGGGAGTAAAATTTTCACCTTCCAGTTTTCATTTTTGTTGAGTTCCATATAACTGGGATGGTCTTCTCATTTTTTGTCAAAATAGGTTGTAGTTTTTCAGCTCTTAGCGATTTGTTCCATTATATCCGTGTTTTTTCTGTTCTCCAGATTAAGATGTGATTTCCTTACGCATTCTTCATATTTAGTTCAAAATTTTATTTCTATTAAGAAAAACAAAAATAAACAACCATTAAAATGTTTATGAAATATCGTTGGGAAGTCTTTATCATGGAATATTGTGTCTAGATATGGCTTATGAGTGTGGAATGTTTGCAGGAGAATAATAGGAGCGAGCTTGAAAGAATTGACCGGGAGAGGAATAGCGACTTCCAAAGCATGCTGCGAGGTTTTGTTGTCAATCAAGTAAAGTCCATTTCTCTTATAGGTTCTGTTAGCTGTGACTTTTAGACGCCGTTTATCTTTTGTGGTTCAGAAAAGCAGCTAAATCCACTTCATCCATTTTACAGGCAGGCTATGCGGAGAAGATGGCAGCTGTGTGGGAGAAGCTTGCGGAAGAAACATCTGCTTACTCAAGAGACAGCAGCTAAAATGCGCTTGGCTGTAAATTCTGTTTTTGCCTTTTTTATGCGGTGATTATAGATTTTGGTTTCATTAATTTAATCTTATGTAGTTACATTACTTTAGTTTTAACCCTAGAGTTGTTGTATATGCATATATCCCCCCTTTTCTTTACCGACGACATTCAAGATATAAATGTGTTTTAACTACTCAGAATTGTACATTTCTTGTTATTAATCTTTAATTTTTTTGTGAACGCAGTTGAGTATTAACACCTAATTGGTTTCCTTTTTTATGTGGTAATTATATATTTTGGTTTCATTAATTTAATCCTATATTCGTTTGTAGTTTCACTTTACTAACTTGGTATATTTGGTGGAAAGGAGTGGAAATAGAGATGGCGATGGTTTTTTATTTGTGAGAAAGTGGAAGAAAAGTTGCTTCTTCAAAATTTACTTCTCCTTCGATTTTAGTTTTAGTTATTTTTTATTTTTTATTATTATTTTTTTTCTCTTCCGTTGCTTTCACTGGGCATTAGTTTTCCTAGAATTATACGAGCTTATATTATTTTATTTTCATGTTATAAATGTTTAATTTTTTGTTGTGAAATGTATTGCTAAAATCCATTTAGGTGGAGATTAAAAACTCAATTTAATCTCCTTTTTTCACAGGATGTTTATGCTTTTTGATTCACCGCTGCAACTATCTACACATGTGACGAAATAGAAGAATTTAACGGAAAGGATTTAGGAAAGTGAGGGGACCAGGGTGGAAGAGAACCGGAACTAGTTTATATTAAAATGAACCAATGAAGTGTTAAAGAGAACACTTCCTGATTTAAGCACACTACTATATATACAGACACTAGCACTCCAAACAGGCAGAAAAAATTAATGTAAGAATGAAAGAATAATAGACTACCTACTCTACTACGTTACGTTAGTCCTAAAGAGAAATATGAATGCAAAAAATTGTGCACAGAACACCCAATACTCATCATTCACTAGTCGAAGGGATGGCAAAATCATCACCCGAACTGGCTGATATTTCCGGTCTAATCTCTTCAAGCTGCTGAAGGACTTGCTGGACTTCTGGTCGTGCTGATGGAGAAGGATCAACACAGTGCAAAGCAAGCTTCAACGTGTTCAGCATTTCGTCGCCGTATGTTGAAGCATCTCTCATCAACTCTACATCGAAAACTTCATTTGTCCACTCCTCTTTGACAATGGAGGCAACCCACTGAGGTAAATCCACGCCATTCAAAGCCTCACCAGGTGGCTTCCCCGTTAGGAGTTCTAACAAGATGACACCAAGACTGTATACATCAGTTTTTGTGTTGGCTTTCTTAAGCTTCGAGAGCTCAGGTGCTCGGTATCCCAATGCCCCAGCAGTGGCAATCACGTTTGAATTAGCAGCAGTTGTCATCAACCGAGAAAGGCCAAAATCAGCTATTTTAGCATTCGTAATCTCATCCAACAGCACATTGCTGGACGTAAGGTTCCCGTGTATAATGTTCTCATTGGAATGAAGGTATAACAAACCACGAGCCATCCCCTGTGCTATTTTCATCCTTGTTGGCCAATCAATGGCTGTTTCGGGTCCACGAGCTGCACAAAGATGGAAAACTGTCAATACAATAGTGTTTAGAAATTAAACGGATTCTTAACTGTATGACAAGAAAACATTATCATACTAATCTTTACCGTGTAGGAAAGAAGCAAGACTTCCCTTAGGCATATAATCAAACACTAGAAGCTTTTCTCCTTTGGGTCCCAAGTAATAGGCTCTCAATGCCAAAAGATTTGGGTGTCGAATTCTTCCTATAACACTAACTTCAGATTCGAATTCTTTCTGACCTTTCGTAATCTTTTCCCTCAATCGTTTAACTGCCGCTTGACTTCCATCCTCTAATGTAGCCTTGTACACAGTTCCATACGTACTCTTTCCCATTATCTCTGCTGTTGCACACAAGAGATCATCAGCTGTAAAAGCCAATGGTCCATCAAAATGGACTAGTTTACCTCCAGCCTCACCACCACCCGCTTCAGCTTCACCTGCCACAGGAGGGACTCCTTTTTCTGTCCTGGCAGCAGATGCAGATGCTCTCCCTGTGGCCTGGCCACCCTCTGCATTTGAGGCTGTTCTTTTTCTGATTAGGCAGAATAGCAGAATGCAGCAAAGTGTTATCAGGACTACAAGGAGCAGTCCTGCTACTATGAGAATTATGTCTTTGGTGCCTAGTTTCTTGTGTCGATGGTTTTCTGATATTTCTGTAGGTGAACCAAAAGGAGCTGGCGAGGGACATAGGGTAGAAGGGCTATATCCACATAGTTGAATATTCCCCACAAATGAGCTTGAATTAAATTTTTGAGCAAGTAGGGTTGGAACTGGACCAGAGAGGTTGTTATGAGAAACGTTGAAGAAATTAAGACCATGCAGATCTTCAAAGGATGCTGGAATTTCTCCACTGAGATTATTCAGTGACAAATCAAGCTGTGTAAGCTTTGAAATGTTTCCAATACTTTGAGGAATGTGGCCACTGAATTGGTTTCTGCTAAGAACTAGAACAGATAGGTTGTGCAATCTGCCTAAAGCTTCTGGGATTTGATTGCCAAGGTGGTTGTTCTCTACATTCAAGAGAGTGAGTGAGGATACATTAGAGAGAGTGGAGGGCAAGCTTCCATTCAATGCATTACTAGAAAAATCAACAGTCTTAAGTCTATTAAGGCTTCCTATTTCATTTGGGATAGCTCCACTAAGCTGGTTATGGCTAAGAGAAATTTCTGTGAGTTCACTCAAGCTACCCAAAGAAGCAGGAATGCTTCCACTCAAGAAGTTATGATCTAGGATCAGATTTTGGAGCCGAAAGAAATGGTTCCTCAAGCTACCACCCCATGAGTTAGGAATAGAGCCCGAGAGATTATTGTGTTGAAGAGATATGTAGGTGAGAGAAGGTAAGCGAGTTAAGCTAGTTGGTATTGGGCCAGAGAAGGAATTAAAACTCAAGTTAAGCCAATAAAGCTTAGTGGCATTCTCAAGGCTCATCGGGATTGTCCCGCTGAGCAGATTGTTACTGAGGTCTAAAGACTGAAGCAAAGGACAGGAACCTAACGAAGGAGGGATGGACCCTGTGAACCTATTGTTGAAGAGTTGAACCCCTCTTAGATTGAGAAGAAGTCCCAGTGCTGAAGGGATCGAACCACCAATTTGGTTATCGTGGAGACTAATCTTTCTAAGCCCCTGAAGCTGGCCAATCCTCTCGCTGATATGGCCCTTCAACCCCTTCCACGGAAGCTGGATCACAATAACCTGTCCCTGGGCACACTTGATACCAACCCACCCTCCAGAACAAGCTCCATAGCCACTGTCATTCCAGCTTCTCAGGAAGCCTTTAGGGTCATCCAACTCTTGCTTGAATGCCTGAAGCGCGAGGAAGTTTGACTGCGTGACAACAACTCCATCCCAACGCTCTTCACCAAACACCGGCACCAACATAAACAACAAAAAGAAAAACAAGCGGAAAAAACTACTCTCTGCTGCATTCCTCACCCCATTTTGAGAATGCTTACGGTAAAAACATTTTGAGGTGAGGGTCTTGTTCTCCATTACAACAAATAGTAGGACAAGGAATGAAGCAAGAAAGAAGTGAACTAAAGAAGAAAAAGTAGGAGACTTTGATTGATTAGTTGGTGAGACAGAATGTGAGTCTTAGTAGCAGCATCCATAAGACAGAGTGTGAGAGGGTAGAAGAAATAAACAGGAAGATGAAGAGTTGGAAGAGGATTTTGTAGGAATGGGAAGAAAGAGAGAAGTGAAGAAGGGGCACGTGACGATGATTGTGTGTGAGTGGGGGCGCGCGGGGTGAGGAATCTTGTGTTGGGAAGAGAGAGGAAAAACTGAAGAGCATTGTCAGGTGGGCACAGTAGATGTGGTGTACCCTTTCCTTCCTTCTTAGTAGTTTTGTTGCAAAGACAAACGGCTAGTTTTTCCTTACAACTATGCACATTTATTTGTTCTTTTCTCCATTCTTTATTTTGTTGTCTGTCCGCACCCCTAAGTCCCAACGGCTATTTCTTCTTCTCCACTTATACTGTAGGTCCATCCCCTTCCAAATTATTCACTTCCGGACCGCAAAATTACAAAATTCATGCCAAATCACCAACTTACCCCTCACGTTCACTCATCCTAAGGGCAGGGACTTTCTGCCTTCCACCATTCTACATCAGACAAAATATGTTTAAACCTTTTCAACAAATGTAGGTTGAGTTTCAAGAAATGTTGCTTACTGTAGAGGTACTGAAATGGCTTGACTCCAAAAAATCTATAAAATAACTTAAAATCATAATAAAATTTGTAGTTAAATCAAAACATTTCTTTTTCCACCCGCTTAGCCTTGAAATAATTCTAGATTAAAAAGTTGGTGGACTTATATAACTTTTTAAAATAATAATTATATTTATTAAAAAATAATGTTATTTTATTAAAGCTTACACATATAATATTATTTATGTATTGAATTTTTGTATTTAAAAATTAAAACTCATTTAATTAATATGACTTAAATGATATCTTAGATTTAAAGTATTTTTTTTTAAAGTGAGTGAAAATAATCTGTTCATTCGACGAATATATAAATAGAACTTAAAATTCATAAACCTGTTTAGATATGGATCAAGAGATTATTCACATTTTTACTATTTGATCCCAGACATGAGAGCAAATCGAACTTCTAATTTTTACACCTCTAATTTGTTGTTGTAGGAAATTGCCATATTGTTGTGCTTATTTATCTGTCCATAATTTTTTTTCTTTTAATTTAATGTGCTGGTGATGACCTACATTGACCTATAGTAGAAGAAAAGGAAGTTCAGTTAGTTTTATTTGATTGAGGAAACAACTGTTATAGAGTTATGAAACAGGAAGAGATGAATCGATGCAACATTCAACTATGGAATCAAAAGATCAATTTTTTTCCGTAAGACCTTAAATCATGTACTTCCTAAATAATTTTTCAGTACCTTTTTTATGACTCGGGGTCTTTCTTGTTGTCTGGTTCTGGCTTAAATGTGCAATGAGAAGATGAATGAATATGTGCAAAATGTACGTATACATGAGAGTCTGTTCCTATTAATATGATGTTTTTTCAATATATTAAAATAAAAGAGATACGCTCGGATTTAAGGATAAGTCAGTTTACAACTATCTAATGTGTGACATTTGAAATTTGAAAATGCAACATTCAGATATGAAGATAGGACTGCTACAATACAACTTTATATTTGAAATTCAAAACTGCAACATTCAGGTTGTGCAATTAAAATGAAGATGCATTACCCAGTAGAATTCATAACTTGGATAAGGAAGAAGATGTTTATGTGTCAGGCATTTTTCAACGATTTTAATGTTTATATTACAAAAGATGAAAGAGTTTAGGTTGTGGATTTTCATCCTGGGGTGCCTTTACATTGTCAGTATATAAGAGTAGTCCTCTATTAATAGGTTTTATATGAATTTCATGTTATAAAGAAAAATCATTTGTTCTTGAACTCTGATATTAAGCTTTTAAGGTGAGAGTGCATATAAAAACAATTATGGACATACAAATCTACTTCAAATCAACGAGTACATCATTTAGATCTTTGCAATGTACCAATATTGTCTTTATCAACAAACAAACAATGACAGTGTAACACCATGTGGTTGGTAGCCAAATATAGAAACTGCTCCTTCTACTAGCCAGGTTTTATGGGTATGTTTAGGCAAATTGTTAAAATTTCCTTTTGGTCTTCTTTGATGCACTTCTATTTTTTTAAATGAGTTGAAGGTATAATAAGATATATTTCTTTGAGTCCAATTAATTTATAAGTGATTGAAATATTTATATACATTCAAAGAAGAATGTTAGTGATAACAAACTACTAAGTGGTATGCAATATTATAGATAATTTTTATTTAGTTTGTATTTTTTTTTTTAATTTGATTGAATTTTAGGATATGATAATTTCTTTTTTTTTTTTTT
>Ga0123340_1003179_pt1 | contig 15294 bp, 7 predicted proteins | sample SirMexnodulemix_FD_89961 | JGI IMG/M metagenome (GOLD analysis project Ga0123340, IMG submission 89961) | Root nodule microbial communities of legume samples collected from Mexico - Siratro Mexico nodule mix | ecosystem: Host-associated > Plants > Roots > Nodule | place: Mexico: Nepantla... | reverse complement strand
GAAGTAAAATAATTATAACATTTAAAAATTGAAATGTAAAGATATAATTGAATAAAAAGTTTTCAAACAAAGTAAAAAAAAAAAAAAAAATCTCTATTGTATATCATTATAAATATTAGTTCTCTCTTTTGTGCTCTCTTGAATATGTGCTATCTATCTATGTTTTTGTAACTTTTCCATGTAATACTTTTGAGTTCATTATTATTATACCAAATGTTTTTAAATCGTTCGTTGGTCCACTGAATGATATTATACTTTCTCAAAAAAGTGTACCTTTTGCAAATGAATGCCGAATTAAAACATGGGCACCCAAACCCTTCACATCTTGCAAAATGACATTCATGGGCAAAGAGTACACGATAGCCATGAAAAAGGATTAAGACGATGACAATTTTAAAATTTGAATATACATTTTTGTTTATTTATGAACAAACCTTCAGAGCTGGTACACATCAAAATCTTTGATTTGATGACAAAAATTGCTGAACTTATAGCAACCAAGAAAAAGAAAAGAAAAAACTACAAATCCACCACTCGTATGCTTTCTTCGAGTTACCTGATTGGTGCAGAGAAGATTCTGTTGTACCAAACAGAATGAAGTATCATATGAAATATGTCATACCTGACAGGGTTCTTGTGCCAAAGGAAATGGTGCTGCACCTTTTTGACCCTCATCTGCAATCGAAGATACTCCTTTTCCGGGATAGAAAGGAGTATATTCTTCAAATTAGGAATATCCTTCTCCAGAACAATAACTGCAAAGGATTCCCAGTTCAAAACCTCAAAAAAGGGTGGCACAAAATTGTCAGATATTATAACCGGAACACATTCGTAGAAAATGGCTTCCACTACTCTTGGACTGTTCACTTCATAGCCTTTGGCACAAATGCAGTACTTGCTGCTTTTCATGTACTGAATGTAGTTCCTGTTGCCCTTTGACTTTGGTAATTTCCCAAAGATTTTCATGTCAGGGTCTTTGTTTTCCCAGTGCTGCAACAATATTGGCCTCACATATCCATGCATGCTCCCTGCAAAAAATGCCAGAGTTGTCCTCTTTGAAGCTGAATTACCGCCAAGATCCCTAGTGGGGATTTGAGCATTCCGGACATACGTTTCCGGAAGAGAAGCATCCTTCCCGAAAACAAATCCTTCTTTTACATCAGCATTACAAAGGGCCCTTATGCAGTTAGCCATTTCAACTTTAGTTTCTCCAGGGGCCTGCATAGTTCAGAAGTATTTTGTGTCATAAGATAATCGAGTACAAAATGTCTAATGGTATGTTAGTGATTCCAACATTTTAATACAGAAAGGAGTGGAATCCCAAAAAGCATACCCAGTCATGGCAACCAACGAGAAAATGATCAGCACCTCCAGTTCTGTTCCAGAAAGTATATTTCCCTGCAATCATTTCTACATAGTTATGCAGATATTGAACAAGGTTCTTATGACTATGAGAACCCTGCACATACAATGCTTCCTCTAGCATTCGAGAACTGAATGGTAAGTAAAACAAGTGGGCCTTCTTTGGGTCTTTAGTTACAAATCTATCATTGGCTTCCATTTGCTTCATAAACCATCCCTCAGAAGCATAAAGTCCTGTGAAAAATGGCGAGTGCATTATTGGCCTAGCTCCTTCCTTGTATACATACACTTTTAGAGTCCTTTCCATTAATTCGTAGCTCCTGAAATTTTACAGTCACAAGGCTATTTAAAGGTGAAATATTTAATAAAAATCAAGCGTCCTGCCACAGCATTGGACACTTCTTTTCCAGAATCACTAGTAATCTCTTCTACTATGAAGAACATGTGGTATTAGATCATTTTCCATGCATATGTAAAACATTGAGGACAGCCTTGGCTAAGAAAAATAAATAGCAGGAACCTCCTTAGCCCAATATTTTTATAATTAGCCAACTGAACAAATTTACCAAACATAATATTCCTGGTGAAGAACCAATAGATGTAGAAATGTTGAATTAGTGTGCTAAATTTTGTTTGAGATAACCAAGACAATGATATATATGAGAAAATGTTGTAACTGCAAAACAGACTGCACTTGCTTCATATGAATCTGAAGATACATGTTTTCTGAAATAGTCTGTCAGTGACAATTTTAGTTCACTTTGTCAACAAATATTCAATTTTGGAACTTCAGAGGCAATTTCACTTCTAGAGAATAGTTCTAACACATGCTTTCATTGAGGAGGGGGATTAATCAAATACTACCTCTTGAACATGGAAACATTATGAAAAATTGGACCATAAAAATTTGGATCCTTCTTTACAATTGGTGCATTTTCAATCTCTGATCTGACCTGCAGTAGCTCTTCATCAACAGCTGAAAACCACCTTGGTCTCTAAATAAAATTAAAAACACAAAAGAACACTGTAATATCAAAATGGCAAAATTTTCTAGTCATTATAATAAAACTGAAATTTCACATTTGACTTACATACCATAGCACGATACGAAGCCTGGCTTTGAAGTAATAACTTTTTCATTTCAAATACTGTTGTAACTTCTGGAATTGGTGTATGATAATCTTTACTCTCACTAGGCACACTGACCTTAGCATCACTTAGTGATGAACTAGCACTCTCTTCCTTTATGGAGTTAGTTATGTTGTCTTTCTGAAATAAAGATATGGTGGAATCATTTGATAACACTGCAGTTATAATATCTGTGCTCACATTAGTCGAAGAAAAATATGGACTTTCATATTTTTGTTCATGTGATGAAACGTTGTCTTCTTTGAAATGGTTTGGAGAGAAACTCAAGCCCGTAGTTTTGTTAAAACAGCAAGGTCCAAGATCTTCTGCCTGTTGTGTTTCAGATTCTCTGTCTGGTCGCATAATACTTTGGTCAAAGCCATCAAATCCTAAAGACATGTTTGATGTGTGTCCTGGTTCCAAGACAAAACTAGTTCTTGGAATGGTCTCATTTCCCCCAAAGATCAAAGTTTTATTGGCAATCTCAAAGGCATGGTCAACAGTAAAGTTTTCCGGATTGACAAGTGTCACATTGCTAACCAATTTGAATTTAGAGGGCACATCTGAAGACTTGAAAGTACTACTTCCTGGTGTTGGTATCTTGTCAGCAGAGAATAGAGAGACTAGAACAGTTCCATATGGAAACTCAAGGTACTGAAAAGTTAAGATGACCGCAAAGGTAACGCCAATAAGCCATAGCAATCTCTTTGTTTCCAGCTGAAACAAGGATAAAAATTCTTGACCCATTTAGCTGAAATTCTTCAACTATTTCCGTTGAAAAGAATGTTCATAGCACCTCTGCAGATAATACCGAAAAAACAATAATGTCACTGTTAAACGAAAAATATGCAAATTTTTGTTGTGGGCATCTCAACCAAATGCAACATAAATACAGAGAGCCATAGAAAAATTGACAAAAGCAAAAAGGGTAACCAAATTAAAGACTAGAGTAGAATTCACTTCTAGAAACAGATTTATCAATGCCCAAATGCTAATGAATATACTTTTTCCCCAGTTTACTCTACCTGAATAAAATTTTGGTTGTTTCAGGTGAAAAAAAGTTGTAGCAGTAACTAAGATGCAGATGGCCCAAGAAAAACATAGAAAATGAAAAAGGGAAGGTAATTGCCAACAGATCAACAACCAGGGTGGCACAAAGAAACCAACGGATTTCCTAATTTTGAAGCAAGAGCCAAAAAGATCAGATAAACACAACAAATGCAGTATCTTCCTAACACAAAACCAACCAAGATGTTATCTTACCTCTTACCAGACTGCAAACTAACAGTTTACAGCGACATGCAAACAAGAAAAGTTCAATTCTATTGACACCACCTATATAGCACGCAAATCCCAATTCAACCAACTACCGTTTTATCTCCCCAAGACACGAAATTAAGAAGAAAAGAGAAGATCAAAAGAAAGAAAAATAAGAAATCACTTGCAGGAACGCACTTAAAAATATGATAACCTCTTTGGATATAAGCACAAGAAATAGAAAATCCTGTGTTTACTTGATATTAACAAATGAACTATGGTTGCAAGATTTGTTCTTTTTCACTCATTCTTTTGCATGCAGCTTAGCAAACACCAAGGTGGGGGTGCGTGAAGAGTTATTTAACTTAGTATTAATGAAAAGTAAAACAAGAGTTAAATATTGACTTGGAACCTTACGTGACACAGACATCGATGTTGGGCGTTCCTTCAACGCTATTTCATTCACAGGTTGAGTTCTCCAAGTTGGAAACCATAAGAACGTGACTGAGTTTATATCCACAAGTTTCGAAGGGAAAACGGCAGAAGTAGTCATATTCTGGCACAACACCCATTAGCCACCGCACCAAGAATGCCACCAGAATTTCCAATCTCACATTTCGAAACAAAACAAGCCTCTCTCTCCTTATTGAATAAACTTTAATGTACAGCTGCAAACATCTTGTTTAGATTACATTTATTTTATTTTATAATATTCAATAAATTTTAATCAATAATACAAATATGTCAAAAGAAAGAAGGAGAAAATGTGTCCTTTAACATCAAAATTTACAAGTAAAAGGATTTTTGAAGAGAATTTACAATTATTTAGCTTTTATTACTTTATTAGCAACCTTCCAACTTGTTTTTGAAAAAAAAAAAAATGGTACCTATTTAAACTCACTATACAAGAATTGACGTTTGACTTTGTTGTGACTTGGGATATAAAAGTTCAAATTAACTCACTAACTCTGTAATGAAAAAACACTTAACTACAAATTTTATTCGGTATATTTAAATTTTTGTTACCGATAATAGTAGTAATAATAACATTTTATATATGTACTCGTTAAAAATACAAATATACGATAAAAATACACTTATAAATGCAGAAAAGTGAATTACAAAAAGTGAATAAATTTTGTGCTTATTTTAAACATATTATCATTTAATTACGTAAAGAATCATGATTTCTAAATATAATTTTAAATTTGGATTATAATAACTACCAAGAAAATGTTTGCGTGTAAACTATATAACTAATCCTATACATAAAAATAAAAGAAGTAGGCTTCAAATTTTATATCTATTTGTCAATCTTTGCTTATTGAGGATGTTCGTAGAATGGAAAAAATATTCCTACTTTTGAGAGCTTACTATCTACAACACATTCATAAATCAAAGATAAAACAAAGGAGTGAGTGTTTAACCATCTCTAAGAATATTTACTTTTATAGAAAGCTAAGAGAAATTTAGAATGTATCAAATTTAACTCACGTCAGTTTTAATATTAACTTTATTTTCAACAATGATCTTTTAGAATATAGTTTTGTATGGATCCACACTTTTATTTTAGAAATGTACTGGATAAACATATATTTTTTATAAAAGATAACAATTTTATCTCTTCAATGAATTCACTAATAACAATATTAGTAGGTAATTCATAAAAGGACAAAATATAGTCTTGGTTATTTCTAAAAGATATTTGACAATTGTCGAAATGGTCAATTAAGATATTTTTGTTTTACTTTGATGTTAACAAATATTATCAGGTTTTGGTTATCTAACAAGTTTATAACAAAATACAAAAGATTTATTTTCAAGCTTGTATGATTAATCAGAAGATAAATCTAAACACTATTTGAAATTTTGGGAGATGCGAGGCTTAGAAACCTAAGTGACGTCATTTTCATATGTTTAAAATCTTGGACAACACAAAAATTAATTGAGTCTCAAGAAGCATCACACACTAGTATTAAGACTAAGACAATCATGACATCAATGGATGACTTTCAAATATTGTAGTATATTCAAACAAATGAAAGATTGTCTTATTCAAAAAGTGAGACCTCATAGTTTTCAATGAATATTCTAACAAATCACAAACCTATTATTGAGCTTTAAATGCTCATCCTAATGTGTTAAGTACATTAATAGTAGTTAAAGAAATAAAAATTTACCCTTCACCAAACAAAAGATGCTTAACAAAAAATAGTGTCAGCATAAAGATAAACAAGTTTCCAAAAACTCTAACATAAAAGACAAAGCACAAGTACAATGGATCTTTTTTGTAACTTTTATAAATAGAAACTACGCTTTGAAAATTTGTTTGTCAAATCAACAAATGTTAAAATGTTCTAAACAAGCATATGTGATTTGTACATTCTTTCATTATTCAATCTCTAAGTGCTTAAAAACTATCGTTTACTAGATGGCATAAAGATAACTATATTTGTAAACCTTTCAAAAATGAGGCATGGAGATAGGATAGACTTTTTTTGTATTTTTGTTTTTGTTTTATGCCTTTTATTGGACCTTGTAATTATTTTCTAATTATTTTTGTATTGGTCCTTATATTTGTTTTTTATAATTCTTGTAATTATACAAATTTTAAATATTAGTTTTTAAGAGTACAAGGGTTCATAATATATATGACATTTTGTAGACTTTTGTTCTCACAATTTCTCATTTTAGAATTTCATTTTTTTGAGTGAGAATTCTTACTTAAGTTCTTCACTATAACTTTCGATTCTTCTCTTTGAAATTTCAATTTAAAATGGTGAATCTTCTTTAACAAATCAATTTCTCTTTATTATAATGTTAATGAAGGTAGATTGGAGTTTATTTATCTTTGATTTCTTCAGCACATTTTGTTTTCTTGATCCTTCGGTGGAAATTGTCGGAAACAATCCTGTATGAGGTTATTAAGTCATTCTTTTGTATCAAGAGCTTTGGAGTTCGATTTTTAAATGATAAGTAACTAATTTCTTAATTTTCTTTCTTACTTGTCTTGTTTTCAATTGCTTTGAGTTTTTTTTCCTTTCATTTATATGTGTCAAGGTTAACTTTGTTTTTTATTGGTTCAATTCATTTGTTCATCTTTTTTGAATCAATCCATATGTGTTTACGATTTTATACATGTGTGTTCCTATGCTTAAATTTGGTTTGGTCAACATCTTGGAGGTTGTATTTTTATCTTCAAAGTTTGTTTAGAATCATGTTTAGTTCCTTTACATGTTACTAATTCTATTAGAAGTAGTCCTTAAATGTTTTTGCAAATTTTACTCATATAAATCCATGAAAAACAAAAGTTATATGTGTTGGTTCTCCATGTTTGAGTTCGTAATTTGTTATAAATCGTTATCAAATTTCTAGCATAGGTTCTTATTTGTTAGAAGTATGTGTTGAAACTTGTCTCTTCATTTTCAATAAACATAATTTTTGTTTAAACAAGTTACACATATTTGTTGGATCGAGCGTATATAATTAAACTAAAAGTTATAGTCGTTACATGCATTCTTATAATTTCTTTTCATAACTTTATATGCATATGCAATCTTATTATTAATGGATATTGTTTCTTGATAAGCTAAACATAAACTGTCAATATCAGTATAAAAAATACCTTATTGTCAAAATGCTCTGACATGGAGCTTTTTGCCACATCATCAATGAGATGTGTGTGTGCCGTCTCATCAGAATTAGAATTGTACGAGTCCATATCCTCCCAGGTAGACATAAGACTCTTAATTTTTTAGAACTTCTTCTTATCTTTCTCTTCTTTTTCCTCAACCTAATTAGGCCATTATGATTTGAAGTGTCATGTCTTCTTGCACTCGTAGCAAATTATCCTCTCATTTTGCTCCTTGCCATCCTTAGTCTCAAACCTTATGTCCTTGCTCTTGTTCCCTTACTTTCTAAACATCCTCCTGATCTTCTTGGTTAGGATGGAAATCTCCTCATCATCAGACTCTATATCATCTGTTGTATTATTTATAACTTCAAAAGCTTTAGATGGTACACTTTTCTTACATTTATGTGAGATCTTAAACATAAGATTCTTTCCTTTGACAACATTATTTACATCATTCTACAAGACCTACTCATGAATTATCAGAATAACTACCAATTCTTCTAGGGCATGGCTTCAATATCTTTAAAAGTTCTTAGAGTAGTTTCTTGAGCTCTCCATCTTACAAAAAGAGTTCTAAGAAGTTTATCATTTACTTCATGTTGGCTAACAGCTCCCAATCTCAAACTGTTCAGGATGACTTGTAAATGAGAAATCATAGATTGTATAGACTTAAGGTCCTCCATTGAGAACATTTCATATTGACACCTCAACATTGTCAATTTATTTCTCTTTCCTCTTTAGAACCTTCATATGATAGGGCAAATGTATCCCACATTTCTTTAGTGTTCACCATAAATGCACCTTTGACATCTTTTCCTTAGATAAAGCAGACATTAGAATGTCCCTAGCTCTAGCATTCAACTAACACTTGCGTTGTTGTTCTTCATTCACGGATTCAATAGCAATTCTCCTGATTCATTAAGGAGAGTTGGTATACAAACTTTAATAATATGAGCTAACTCCATATCATTGTACTCGATGAAACCAATCATTATCATCTTGCACATCTCATGATTTTAACCTTTTAATAAGGTGGAGGATACATGACTTGTCCATTTGTCTCCATTGAGTTCTGTAGGATTGTGCCTCAAGAATTCTGATAAAGAACTAATTCATGAGGTTAGCTCTAATACTACTTATAGGAACAACTTGCTCTAAAGTGGAGTTGAATAGAGTCTCAATTCAAATCGCTATAAGGAAAACCACAAAGCAAGATCGTCCAATACAAGAATAGGTAATCATATATAAAACATTTTTATACTAGTTCAACCCTCTTGGGTTACATCTAATTCTCTCTTAAACAAACTATTCAAGAGGTTTCACTATTTTGTAAACGTTTATAAAGAGTACAAATCTCTCCAAGTTACAACGAGTACACAAACATCTCCAAGTTATCATGAATACAAAAATCTCTTCAGGTTATACTAATCTCAATCTCTCCTTGAGATCAAGACCACTCAAGATTAAAAGAAACACTCTGAAAAAGAAAATAGTGAAAGCTTACAAAGATTACTTCACAATTATAAATAATTACATAATGATTTCACATAACCCAACTATTTACACACTCTATAGAAGCAAATATACCAGTAAGGGAAAAGATCTATTACTCGTGCGATATTGTTGAGTTTTGTGCCTTAATAAGCTAATCAATTCTAAATAGAATTGGTCCTCTGAATTTAATCATTAATAAATTCTAGAGCATCACAATTTGAATTTCGAAGAACCTCAAGAAAATAATTCCAAGACGTTGAACATATAAACAACTGTAAATGATTTGAACAAACGCAGAACGTTAATCATTGACCCAACTCTAAATGAGAACAATTTTAAATTGTTTTCATTTTTATATTCCTGAAACTAAATACAAAATGAAATCATGGATATTAATAAAGTGAATAAAACAAATCAGCTGCGGTATTTTTACGTTAGCAGCTTTTTAGAGTTTTGAGAAAAGAATTCTTTAAACAGAGCATAAGCAATCATTGATTTGATCAAATAGATTCCAAGTAAATATGTATCTGCAATTAATTTACTGTGAGCAAGACTTGATAAAAACGTGGACCAAGACATTCAAAACACAAACTTTTTCTTTATGCATAAAACACTGCAGAACGTTAGTAATCCAGTTTCATTAAAAATTGATTTCAATGTGATTGCAAATAACTGCAATTACACTAAGAAAAATCCTTGAAATACAAAAGCGTGAACTGTCGAATAAGAACTTTCCTTATGTAGAGAAATAACACAATCACGTTGACAGGAAGGTAAAAACAAATCTGCAGAATGTTGGTTAAAAACAAATTGATTTTATCAAATTTAAATTATTTTCAAATGTATATATGCAATTGATTATAGATTATATTTGGATAAATATTTAACTTGTTATACAACTAATCTATCAAGACAATTAAGACAATTCCAGCCCTTGTGAGAAAAAGAGAGCACGTTAATATGAAAATTAATCTGAAAATTTTTCAAATTAATTTCAAAACAGTTTTATATCGTAAGCCTTTGATTGCAGAAAAGGATTTATCTAATTAAGAAACAAATCAATCACTTTTAAAAAAGATAAAGTTTATATCAACTTTAGGCATTTTCGAAAACAAGAGTCACTTTAATTTTAAATAAATTGAAAAAGTGTTTCAATTTCTAGAAATTATTTTTGAAGTAAATTAATTAAGGTTAGAGATAAAATTAATTTAATGAAAAATGAATCAAATTAAAGCAAAAAAATTTTAGAGAACATAAGAGGACTTCCTACTACAGGCAAAGAGAAGATCATATAAATTGTTTAGCACTTATCCATTTATATATTGAGTGTTGACATGTCAAGAAAACTTGACCTTCTAATCTATGTTTGACTTAGAGAGTCTAACTCTTAATTCGTCTAATGTTTTCAAATCATTATTCATTGTACATATTCTTGCTGACTAAAGAATTGTTTACGTTGTTGTACATGACACTGAGAATGTCAAATTATCATTAAATTCTTTTTAGATGATTAGATTATCATAAAGAACTTTTAGATCATCTAATACACTACTTACACCATTGTGGAGTCGTCTGATCCAACAATATTTGTTTCTTGATTTTGGAATTGAAATTAGAAAAATAATTTGAGTTACTTCTTAATTTGCATTTGAAAATAACAAATTAATAGTCTGATAAACAGATAAAAAATCAAATAAAGAAAAGAGATGCAAAAAAATATAGACTTATATTTCAGTTGAGAATTTTTAATGCCTAGTTTGTTCATTCTTGTTATTTTGAAACATTTTGTTTTTGGCTTACTTTGATTTTAGTCTAAAAAGAAATTGAGGTTGAGATAAACCAAGGGACAAATAAATTGAATTTTGAAAACATCACGAAAAGATTAACCCTTATTAAAAACTCTATGGGAAACAACTCTTTAAAAATTTTAGTGTAATTAATTTTGGAATCAAGATTGATTATGATAGCACATAGACAAATAATACAACAATAACACTATATGAAACATAGAGAAAGATGTTGGATCAAACACTTATCATTAGGAAAAAAGCTATAGCTCATAGTCAGGGCGTAACTCTTTCTATTTAAGAGCATAACAACACGCTTTACCTTTATTACAGAACAATTGATGCACTTTGCAACAATCTCCCCCTTAGCAATTGTCCCACTAAGAATCAAACTCTTAAATTGTGACCTAACCCACCTAGTCTACACCACATGACGATTGTGCAACCAATAACAATCTCCCCTTGAATAGTTACCTTCCTTGAGAATCAAACTTGTGACCTTGGCTCTAATACCAAATGTTGGATTGAGTGTTTATCACTAGGCCAAAATCTATAACTCATAGTCATTACACAATTGTTTCTGTTTAAGAGTGTAATAACCCATGTACCACGATTCAAGTGTGACTTGATCCATTTGGCCTCTGTCATGGGACAACATAGCTGATGAATCATTCCTGTCCCTAAAGGATCTACTGATCTGACTGACCTAAGAGCAACTACAATGTCTTATACAGAAATACCCTAAAACATGGACCTTGTAGGACTTCCATCTAGTCACGATACTCAATTTGACAAGTGCTCAAACTAGTGACCTACGAAAAGCCTCATTCAAATGTTGTAAGCGGACCTTTATAAAGCTTCATGCAGTGTAACATTTATACTTATACATCGTAGTATTTAAGACGACATTCATTGTGGTGTTTCTCATGTGTGTCTTTTTGTTCTTTCCCCAATTGCATATAGGTTCATATGCTTGGTGTAGAGAACCTCCATCTCAAGGAAACTTTCGATGCCTATGGTGCACTCCTCCATTTTTCCATCATCAAGCAAGATAAATCCCTAAGGAAAGTTAAAAAATGACGATATGACTCGTTGTTGGGTTTTAATCCAAACCTCTTTCGCCAACTTCTCCAACAACTCCTGTGGCTTTTTCTTCAAATGATGAAGACCTCGAATAAGGTCATCTTTTGACGCTCCTTAAGGGTAAAGATGATCAAAGTTTAAATGATGAGTCATAACTCTCGATTTTGTTGCAATTATCTAGCCTAAATGTATTTCATTAGAGTTTTTTTTTTGTTCTCATTTTATATTTTTAGAGCATATTGGTAGTTTCTTTAGAATGCTAGACTTTTTTTTTTACAAAAACATCATAAAAATTTCATTTTACAACTTATATTTTGTTTGAACCGTCTAACGAGTGCTTTGATCAATTGAAGGAATATTTTCTAAATTAGACTTTGATCTTAGAAGTGTAAAGGAAAATATTGATGCCATGAAAATTGGAAAAGTTGAGTTAAAAATAAAAAATTTTAGGAAATCTGGCATTAGCCTGTTAATAGTTCCTAGTAAACCTGAATTAGATGGTCAATGTTGTGTTGAAAGAAGAAGCTGGTTACTTTTGTTAGTTTTAGAATTGGTTTTGTGGGCTCAATGATGATAAAGATTAAAGCCCATTTGTTTGTAAAGCTTTACGACTTCTATAAATAGAATTAGTTGACACATCTAAGAGGAGAACGTAGAGTAGTAGTTTAGTTTATAGATTAGTTTTTAGATTTTTAGTTGAGTGAAATTAGTTTTTTTTTTTTTCGTTTCATGCTCTTCTTCTTCTTTACATGCTCTTGTCACTTCTCAATTTTTTCTAGTTATCGCAATTCAACTTTCTTTTAATTTTATTCTAATCGTTCAATGAAATTTACAGTTTATGTTCTTCATTTATGAAATTTCTTTTAGGTTTTATCAATTTCAATTCATTAATACTAATTTTTGTTTTTAGATTTGAGAATTGTGAAAACTAATCGATTGGTCATATGTTCTTCACATTCATAGAAATCAGAAATGATTTTCTTGCATATAAGAATGAAGAGAAGTTTATCAAAGTGCATAGAAATTAAGTTTGTGTTTTTTGGGTTTCAAGTTTTATAACTTTGTTCTTCATTGTTTTATATTTTTGCTTTTTAATTCTATGCCTGCTAGTTAGCCTTATGATTCCAACATTTTAATTATAGATTACAATTTACATTTTCTTCAATTTCAATTCTTCTATTTATATTTCTCCCAATTTACATCTTCAACAATTTTACTTCTCACACACTTTTAATTCTGCAATTTACATTTCAATATTTTGACCTTACATTCAATATTGTCTTTAATGTTCTATATTTTTACATTTTAATCAATTTACATTCCACCAATTTCAATTCCTATACTTTTAATTCACTACCCATGCGATGTTCATCATTATTTTACTCAGTAGATGATTTATGTTTCAGACATAACCATTATGTATGGGTAATTTTCTTTCAGTAAGTCATAGTAGTTCAATTATTTGTTCTTTTTATTTTAGTTTAGGCATAGATATCATTCAAGTTCATTTTATACCAAGCATTTAATTCATGTTTGCATTTATCATTTATAACATGCTATGCTTTCTTATTTTTCTTTCCTATACTATGTGTTTCACCATTTATTTTTTTTACCCGTTCACATTTAGTTTAGAATACCTTGTTAGCATTAGTCTAAGTTTTGCTATGATTTTGATTTTTGAATTTTTCTTAATCTCCAATTTGTAATTTGTGAAAGAAAGAAATAATGATTAATGGAATCAATCAATTTGAGTTCTTTGGATTCTACCTAGGTTGACCCTTTACTATATTAGGGAAAACTTAGCTTTATCTGAATCGTGATGTGACTAAATGTTTGTTAAGGAGTTGTTCAATTTTAAAGGAAGAGGAGATGTTAAGTTAAGGGTGAGCTAAGCTAAATATCATTTAAAGGAGGAACAACTTCTTGAAAAGCCAGATGAAGAGGAAAAAAAGGTTTTTCTTCTCTTTTCTTTGTAATAATATTGTAATAGATTGAAGTATAAAGTTTGAATTTATTTATGTGTTTTTTTTTTTTGTTTGAAAAAAGTGTGAGGTGGGGTGAATTGGTTTTGAATTTGAAAAGATTACCCTTTTCTTTATGTGCTTTGAAAAACTGTTGTTATTATAAAATTGGTTGCAATTGAGATTAGCAATAACAAGATAAAATAGATTGAGTAAGAGAGAGATCACATAAGAAATTATATTGGTTCATATCACAAATGATCCTATATCTACTCCCAACTATTCAACTTTAGAATAATTGGAATTTACTATCTTTTTATGTTTTATACAACATGCCAAACATATATAAGAAAAAAAAAACACGAGATTTATTCCTAAATACAATAAAGAGGATATGTCCTACCCTTGGATCACTCTAAAAGGAAACCAACATATTCAATTCTTGAATACTCAAGAGGAAACAAACTAGAAATACTTCAACAACTTGGAAAAAGAAAGATTTTACCAGAAAACACCACAACAAAAGCAACACAAGAGAATTTAATTGCACTACACGACCTTCTTAAAAGATTTATTGAACAATCTTGAAAACACTCTTTTAGTAAATGAAAACAACTTGATATGATATCAATAAACGTTGTAATATCTTTTTTCAAAGCAATATAATATGTGTAAAAGAGTAAATAAAATGTTCTGTTTATGGAGTTTTGAAAATGTTAAACCTTTTTAGATGTATTTAATCCATTATCTTAGTTTTGTAATCGATTATTCTCAGTTAAATTTGAAAATCAATTAAAATGCTATTTGATTTAATATGTTATTTTATGTTTTAATCGATTATTTTAACTTTTCATTTATTTCAGAAAACAACTTAAAAGAAAGCTAATTGATCACTAAAGAAGTTAATTAATTATCTTTTCAAACACATTTTTTTCTCTCTATTTTAATTAGTTAACAAACAGATCATAGATTATCCTGTTCTGAAACATATTAAGAGTAGTTTAATTAATTACATAAAACCTAGATCAATTAGAATGAACTTAAAACCTTTTTCACATGTTTAAACCTTTTTTGAAAACAATTTTCTATTAGTTAATTTTAGGATTGGTTGTGTGCTAAACTAAAACTTTTGTGACTACCTTGTTTGCAAGACTTCCAAATACATACAATGAACATTGTAGCACACAATACATCTTCAAACATCATCATCAAAACAACTTCTAAATAGGATTGACTTTGTAGTTCAAGTCCAACATATTCTTCACTCTTTTCACTATAGCATGCATGAACCTAAATAAGGTTACATCTCCCTGATATATTCAAATATGATGAAATTTTTATTCAACGGTAAAGTTTGAAATCCTATCAAACTTATGTTAATACATTGCATATCTATTTTTGCATGGTTTCAAAAAATTTTTTGCAAAAAATTGACCTGTTAATTTTTTTTTGTAAAAATCTTCATGTTTAAACTTTATTGTTTTAAGCACCTTCAAAAATGGGTAAATTGTCATAGTAAAGTTTATGGAAATCATCCAGCCTCAAAACCAATTGGTAAAAGTATAGAAGAAGATGAAGCCTCATGGAT
>Ga0123340_1003176_pt1 | contig 15298 bp, 8 predicted proteins | sample SirMexnodulemix_FD_89961 | JGI IMG/M metagenome (GOLD analysis project Ga0123340, IMG submission 89961) | Root nodule microbial communities of legume samples collected from Mexico - Siratro Mexico nodule mix | ecosystem: Host-associated > Plants > Roots > Nodule | place: Mexico: Nepantla... | reverse complement strand
TATATATATTCAGTTCTCTATTTTTGATCAAATACAATAGAAAAACAATGACATTATTTTCATTCTCATATCCTATGTTCATCTTTGTTTATCTCTTTATTTTTCATATTATGATGTTTTCCTTCTCTCCATATGTTTCAATCTTCCCACAATACACAATCAGAGACAATACAAAAGATTAAGATAAAAAGGAATCTGAAAAACCAATATAGAAAAAAAAGTAAAAAACAAATAATTCAATAAACAACTGAGAAAGCAGTGAAAGGAAAACCTAAGCTCAGTTTTGGCGACCGAGACTTCGGAAATCACACGCCATCACCATCTCTGTCCACGTTCTCATCATCTTGATTACACCATATTCACTACAAGAAAATAACAAAATTATTAAAAAAATGTCTCAATTAATAACCTAAGAGAAGAAGCATGGCCAAACTAATTCTAAAATGACACAACCGACATAATATGGATAAGCAAATTAAAAAATAAAAAATAAAACAAAGTTACCTTAAAAATAAAAATATTTGTGTCTCCTTCTCCTTGAGCGTGTGCTTCTTCGTCAAACAAGAGCAGAACTGAAAAATAGAGAACAAAGACTCCGACGACTCCTTCACTCACCTACTTGGCATCGTTCCATGCATTCCACCCTCTTCAGATCACATTCTTCCGAGTCCAGTTCCTAACAAACACATAACCATCTATGAACAGAAGAAAGTGGTGGGGGAATTTCAATTATCACTTCTAAGTATGTAACTTTTTAATCTAAAAGGGATTGTATAATTTCTTAGTATTTAATATACAAAATTTATTATATTAAACCAGTAAATATGTGCTAGGTATATCAAATATGTTTTTACATTCAGTTAAAAAAAATTTATACAATATTTATTAATTTAGTGAAGTATTTATTAAATGCAATAAAATTTTAATATACTAAATCTTTTAAGTATACCAAATTTGGTATAATTTAAATGAAAATTTTTAATTTTGCTAACTAAATTTAGTGTGTTCAATAAAATATATCAAATTAAGAATTGAACCATAAAAAGAAAGGTTAGTTTTAGAAAATAATAAATATAGATTAAAAGTGTTTTTACAACAAAGTCTTTGTCATACGTAATTGTACGATGATTTCTTATAGTAGTTTTAAAGGTTTTTATAAATGCCTTGAAAGATAGAAAGGACTACAATGTAATAATAACAACAAACATGTCAATTTATACCCATTTACTCCAAAACTATGTTATATTTAATTTTCCTTTCTAAAATGGAAAATATTCCATTAATATTAAAATATTACAAGTATTTAAGTGTCATTTTTTTAATTACAATAATTATTCATTATTATTTTATAATTTTCTCTTGAGATTAAGTATGAAATAAACTTAATTTTTCAAAACTACGCATACAAAACTCTAAACTATAAAACAATAATTAGTTGAAGAGTTACAAGCAAACTCTTAAAAGATATGAAAATACTATAATGTTTGCTTTAATCATGAGTATTACAAATATGAAAAATATACAACTATCTTTGTAACTCAAAATGTCTATAAAAAGATCTATTACAAAATACTTACGGAGCTAAACTTGATATATTCATTGATATTGTAGAATGTGTGTATAGCCTTTATTTTTTTAGTTATGCAACTTTTTCACTCTTTCTTACTTTGTTACTTCTCATGTTTCATATAGATGCTTTTGTTTATAGATGTTATAAAAAGAATAATTGTGACTTTAAATATTTTTGTTTATCCTTTGCATCCGAGTCTTTAGAAAATTCTTGCATCCGAGTCTTTAGAAAATTCTTGATTGATAAGTCTTATTGTTAAGTTCTTTTTGTTTGGTGAATGAAAACCTTTTTCTCTATGGCTATTTTTGTTTTTCTGACATCAACGTGATAAGCATCTAAACTCATAAAAAAGGCGTTCATGTGTTTAAATCTTCTTAAATAAGTGTGAAACTTCTTTCACATGGTAAGACGAGTTGCTTATAAAGGCATCTGATAGTTGCTTATAAGGCATCTGATATTTCCTCGTTATAGTGTGTTTTATGTGGTCAAGAGAGTCTTTGTTGAACAACTTGCTTTTAACATTTTGAGACTTCTTTTGAGACACATAAGACTTCATCTAAAGCTTTCATTTTGGGATCTTTGCTTTCATTCTAGCAAAGGTATTTTGCTTTTTCCTTCAGACAAAGTAAGTTTGTTAAATATATAAATCTTGATATATTTCTTTATCACCAAAACTTGGATGTCCTAGTAAAAAATAGATATTTAATGTCTGCGTTCAATGATGATTAAAACTAAAAATAACGTTGTGATATTTTTGTAAATAAATAAACAACATATAACGTCGGTTAAAGAAAAAATCAATTAAATTTCCACTTACGATTTAAAATTCAAAAATTTAAAACTTTAAAATTCAAAAATTTAAAACTTTAAAATGACGCTGAAGCACCACATTTTTGTAAATAAATTTTAAACAAGATTTCAAGTTGTAGATTTATTGTTGACGACATGAGTAAATCATTTATATCTTAACAATATATTCCTTTTTCTTTATAAAAAAGGAATAACGAAAATTATATTTATCTAGTTCCCATATACTTGTTCCCTTTTGAAATATCATAAGATTTTATTAATATATAATTGTTTAAAGGATATGTTCCTTTTATTATACCTTTTTTTCATAAAAGAATGTTTTTATTTTTAAATGCATATCCTTATTTTAGTTGTTTGAAAGTAAATATAAGATAAAATCATTAGATAGTTTCTAAACATGTGTAATGAGATTATATATGAGCGTAAACCAGATTTTTACATGCATAAGAGCTCTAATATATGTATATGAGAGCATAAGATATGTATATCATAGCAAAATATACGTGTATTAAAACATGTGATAGAAAAATATGTGTATTATAGTATATGTGATAGCAAAAATAAACGTATGTATCAAAGTGTTTTCTAACTTTGTTTATCAGAGTAAATTGAGAGATAAAATAAGATAAGATCATCAGATTAAAGTAAATATGAAATATAATAACAAAACAACTTACGTAAACATTGAGATAATAACAAGTATTTGTATAAATACGATTTGAGAGAAATATATCAAAGATGGAGAAAAGGAATATCAATAACATACAATAAATATGAAAAAAAAAAGAAAAGAAATTATTTTAAGAAAGATTGTAAGAGAGAGTTAAACAAGTTGAAGAATAAACAACATAATGGTAAATTTTGGATATTATAGAATATTCTACCATCATAAAAGAATATTCTATAATACTCTAAGTAGATGTTAGAAACATAAAAGGACATATGAAAGGTCACTTTCAAACATATTAGTTTTAACTATCTTTACATGTCACTTTTAAGATGATTTTAACTATCTTTACATGTCACTTTTAAGATGGTTTTAACTACCTTTACATGTCACTTTTAAAATGGTTTTAACTACCTTTACATGTTACTTTTAAATACATGATAACAACTACTTCACTTGTTCTTCTATATTGTCTTCAATGAAATTAAGGAGAGGAAAGGGTGCATGAAGAATTTCTACACATTGAAATGCCACTTTTAAAGCTCATTTCTTGTGTAACTACTTGCACATGTTACTTTTCAATGCATGCAAAAATTGTGACCACTTCACATTTCTTTTCCTTGAATTAAGTAACATCCCAAGTGCTTATCCATGTGCTCTCCATAATTCAAGGGTCATCCATGTGATAATCAATATTAAGAAATTAATTTTATATTAAATATATAATTAGTGAGACATAATTGTAATAACTAGCTTAATTAAGATTGGGTTCACACTAGATGTCATGACTGTGTTCATACTTTTACTACAATATTGTTCACTTTAGGCAACAATAAAAAGTGTAGCCTAAAGTAAAAAAAAATTGTGGACTAAATTTTAGGTTACTGTTTAGCTACGTTTTTCAAGTCGTGGAGTGTGCTCCGTGTGATTTCCTCTAAGGCCATGATTTTTTTTCAAAACTATTGCTTTAGACTAATACAATAGGCTATGGTTTTTTAAAAATTACAAAAAAAATGTATTTACCTAAAAAAATCCATATATTATTATTGTTATTACTATTAACAATTTATTAATTTTTATTTTATTATTATTATTATCATTATTATTAACACAATTTGCTGTAAGAGGGAATTGAACCTAAGTTCTATATTTTCAATGCATGCAAAAATTGTCACCACTTCCCATTTCTTTTCCTTGAATTAAGTAATTTGTCATGTGCATATCCCCTCTCTATAATTCAAGGGTCATCCATGTGATAATTAATATTAAGGAATTAATTTTATATTAAACATATAATTAGTGAGACATAATTGTAATAATTAGCTTAATTAAACTTGGGTCCACACTAGATGTCATGATTGTGTTCATATTTAACATTTTTTTTTTTACTTTAGTTACTGTTTTCAAGTTGTGGAATATGTTGTCGTGTATTTTCCTCTAAGGCCACGATTATTTTTTTCAAAACTGTTGCATTAAACTCGTACAATAGACTATGATTTTTTTAAAATAAAAAAAATATTTTCCTACAACAAAAATCCATATATTATTATTGTCATTTCCATTAACACTTTATTATTTTTTAATTTTATTATTATTATCATTAATATTAACACATTATGCTACAAGAGGGAATTGAGCCCAGGTTTTATAAATAGATATAAAACATATAACCACTACACTAGAAAAACTTTGTGTTCATATTATAATTATTATTATTGTGATTAATAATATTAATAATAAGGTTAATAATAATATAAATAATAATAATAATAATAATAATAATAATAATAATAAGAGTAATAGTAATAGTAATAATAACAATAATATAAATAATAATAATAAACCTAAGTGATTTAAATATTTTAATTATAAAATTAAGATAGTGTTTGGTAGCACTTTCTTGTTTGTTGGTTTATTAATAGTTATAAACTACATTAAAAAATCATAGTTTAAATTATCCATGTTTTATGACTCAAATTTTATAAGTTTAGATAACTTTTTTATTATTTTAGACTAGATTTTTTAAAATGGTCCATTCTCCTTTTAAAGGTTGTGCGCCAAAACTGTAGCTTAAACATTCATGACTCGAAAAAGGTGGCCTATAATAGTCCATAAGCCACATTTGTAAAAGTGTGACCTTTTTTACCTTTAGGCCACATTTATTTGTCTATGACCAACTTAAAAAGTCGTGGTTTAAACTATCCACGTTTTATAACTCGCACTAAGCTTATACCACATTTTTATTATTTTAAGTCACATTTTTTTGTTGTACTTTATTCTTTTTTTAAACACTATGCCACAAAATGTGGCTTAGACATCCACACTCCAAAAATTGTGGCCTGTTATGGTTCATAAGTAACATTTGCAAAAGTGTGGCCTTTTCTGTTTTTAGGACACACTTTTTGGTCTATGACCAACTTTAGTGTTGCTAAAGTGATAAATGGTGTAGTGTTTAGGCTTTCTTTTCTTGCATTCATATTGTTTTAAAGACAAAAAGACTCCTTGTAAATCTAGTCAAAACAAAAAAATAATGCCTCTAATTTTATCTACATCATGATTTATACTGCATAAGTGAGATGTATTTTCCTTATATAGATAAAAAGTGTATCTTCTTTCCTAATTTGTCATAAGTAAAAGATATGGAGCATCCTTAATGGTGAGGTTGGTTATTGTAGGAAGGTGGTGGTGTTGGTTCTATTTGAGTGTGAGATGTTGAGGATTGGTTTGCTGATAGTGTAGGTAATGAAAGTGCAAGTTGTAAAGTCGCAAAATGTTTTAGCTTCTTCTTGAAGGCCAAAAGTTGAAACACACTTTGGCACATCTAGTTAGTCAAAAAGGTCTTGATTTGAGTTATTTTCTCTAATTGACTCATATTGTAAACATGGCTTGGACCATGTTAAGAGTGTCAAACTGGAAGGTTAATATTGTAACAATTATGAGAATCAGAGAAAGAACTTGGCTACTTTCGGATTTTGGTGGTGCACCAACAAATGATGGTTCTAACAGATATGCATGAGATGCAACCTTTGTATTTACTTCAACTTTCATTTTTACAAGATCTTTGGCTTGAGTTTCTACTTCATAATTAGATTTTGCTTGCACATTTGTTATTGATTAGAGATAAGTTGTCCAATTTCATTTAGGAGATGACTTGACTTTATGTACATGTCAAACTAGTGGTACATACTAGTATCTATTTCAAATTTAGAAAAAATTTGGTGACTAATTTTTTCATTGATAATGACTTTAATTTTCTATCAATAATTGGATCACAAGAAATAAAATCTTGACAACTCTATCAATCATTTAACAACTTGCTTTGATCTCTATCTATATTTTTTTAGTGCTTTCTATGATCAATATCAATACAAATAACAACTGAATAAGAAAGTAAAAAAGAGCCAAATAAAATTATTCCAACTTGTTAGAAGGAAACATGGAACAGGAGACAACAAGTTTTTTAACGTGAAAATATTTCAATTTAAGAGTAAAATTCGTAGTCATCTAAACCATATAAACAAATTCATCGTGATCAATAATGTATACAACTCTAAAAAAATGCACAAAAAATCATAAAATTAACCAAAACAAACTAAATAATTATCATTACAAATAAGAAAGTGAAAAAAAACTTCAAAACTGAACTACATTGTAAACCATTTTTACTTCTCTATCTCCAATAAACAATCCAATTGTTGAAAATGAAGAATCACTCTTACTAAACTTTTGTTCAAAATGCAGTCTTTTAGGAAAGAATAAATTACTAGTTTTTGTACTATAGGATAAGCGGATCACTCCAACCAATACACAAATACATGTTATAGACAAGTTAGTCGATCGAACACCTCTCAATTGTGTGTCGACCGACCGAGTACCATTTGGTAAAATCAAAGGCAGCCACATGGTGATTGTTGACAGACATATTCAAATGGGTAAGTTGGGCCTTCAACCCAGTCATCTGAAGGCCCACCCTCAACAAACAACACTTTATCCTAATAAAACCCCTTCATTGCTCAAACTTTTGCTGACTTAAGTGTCAGAGTGCACACAGGGCCCCCTCTCCCGGGATTGTGAGCACACGAATTATTTGATCAATTGAGAACAGACTAGCCAAGACGACCGAAAGAAGAGCGAAAGCTAGGATTTACGAAGGACAACCGTAAGTATTGTTATTGTTGGAGCTAATTGGTCTCTTGCAAAAACAGTTTATTCAAAAATCTGCTATATGATAAATATGCAAAAAAATCATAATAGTTTGTTATTCTCTTGTCTCTTGATTTCCATTCATGTTTTCAATAATAGTATCTCACGTATAATCTTAGTCATGCCCATCTCTCCTAAATAACTGTTATACAAATAAGTTTATATATTTGTGCATATTTTTCACAGAGAAAGAGAGAGAGTTAAAAAAATCTAACATCATAATTATATTTAAAAATTTATAACTGCGCTTGAAAAAGTATAAGATATTCAAACCCTGCACCAAGAAGCTGACACTTGCTTCAATTATGCAGTGAAAAGGAAGTTGTCAATATACATAAATACAGAGCAAGTGTATATATCAAATACACAATCTACATTGGATGAATACAGAGCAAGTCCAAAGTTCTTTGCATCATTTTACTTTTATTAGCAAGAAAGTTTATATTAGTATGGCTACAACGGGAACATAAACCCATTTACACATTGACCGGCCATATGTTTCAAAGGGCTTTAAGCACTGGTTTGAAATATGTGATTTGCTGTCCATTATGCTTAACGGTGTGAGATTTGTTTCATAGCAGAACAAGGTTTCTGTAGTATAACTTTTTTTGTCAGTTTGATGTCTTTGTGTTTTAAAGGACTGGTTCATAAAGCAGTCCACTACACCAATCAATGCTTATGGATTCCATAACAACGTAATGCATGAATTCCTTCTGCATCACACACATCCAAATGACCTAAACCATTACAACAAAAAAACTATTTAGACATAAATTTTTAGCTACCAAATAAAATGGTTGTTAACTGTGACGAACATAATTACTAAATTAGGTTTTGGCCGCTGAATAAATACAAAATAAAACTACTGATTGAATTTAGTGACCAATTAAGTCAAAATAATTGGTATCTAACATTAATTACCAAGGTGTTAGCCACTTATATCATTAGATTCTAAATTAGTCTCTAACTTAATTAGATACCAATTTAGAATCTAATGATATAAGTGACTAAGACTTTTTAGATACCAATTACTTTGACTTAATTGGTCACTAAATTCAATCATTACTTTTATTTTGTAGTTATTTGACAACCAAAACCTCATTTGCTGGTTATTTTGGTCACAATTAGCAACCATTTTATTTGACTGCTAAAATTGATGTCTAAATATTTTTTTGTTGTAATGAATAACCTCACTGATGAAATAACTTAAACCAAAGACATCATTCACAACCTAATCATTACAAAAAATTGTGTATGTGGTGGCATTTTTTTTTTGTATACAGCGTCGATTATGAATGTCGCTTTATCATGTGCGGCGTTTCCGAGAAATGTCATAGATCTGGGCGCCACAATATATAAAATGGCATTTTTGTCTGAAATTACGCCTTGTATAAAGTGGCGCTTTTTTTATGTAAATAATGTCAATTGAATTGTCGTAATTATTTTTATTGCCAACAACAATAAATGATACCTCTGAACGCCATTATGAACGTTTTAATACGACGCTTATTATGGCCATATTATAATTAATGGTGAATGATAATACGTTAGTTCTAAATGTCATAATTTTAGTACTGAATAAGAAAAATATGCAGTATTTTATAATTATATTTCCAGTTGTAATATATCTAGTAGTATTTAATAATTTATCAGATTTCATAATCATATACATACATATCCAATAGAAGAAAACTAAAATAACATAACTTTTGTAATAACAAAAGATCACATTAAAATATTTCATAGTGCAACATAACATAGTATATGTTCTAACAGAGCTCACAAAATATTATGTTCCAAGACACTATTACAACTTACTAAATTGTTCAAACCCATTTCCCTTACGAAATACAAAAAATAACATATATATTAATCTGTCTTGTTGCCTCCACTTGATCCTACAATGTGATTTGGGGATGAAGCACCACTTGCAGCATCTGATGCCTGAAATATTGAGAGCAAAGAAAATTAAATATAGCACTCATAATTAAAAAATCTCGCATGCACACATACAATCATATACATATTCATCCATGTCCCCTTTGCTGATCATTTTAAAAAACCAAAAAATCCTCACAATAATGGAATTGTACATTACGTACCCCTTAGACAATATAGCTAGCAACTGTTGTGGATTATAAGTGCATTCGCAGATTCACATTTTCTTTTGATTTTATTTTAAACTATTTGATACTGTGTAAGCTTTTGATCATCAACTTACACACATTTGCCTCTCCCAAAGCACAAAGAAAAAAAGATGAGTTATTTTACCCCAATGTTCGAAGCTTCATCATTGACATAGGTGCCATTTTTTCTCTTATGTGTGATCTTCCACATTTCAACTCTCCCAATATTCCTATCAGTCTCAATTTTCTATATGTTCCAACAAAGATTATATAAGAAAATTCAAAAGTTAATATATATATTGAAATTCGAATTTCAAAATTGAATGTAGAAATATACCAATTTATCCCTTCTTCTAGATAAAGACATAGCACCACCAGTGTGCAGGATAGTTTGCTTCTTCCTTATATCATTATTTCTATTACATAGAGTCTACAAAATGGAAATTAAAAGTAATTAGTGCAATACAAATTTAATCCAAGCAGACTTATCAAGAGTAAGTGTTTACCACTATGGAAGGCTTGAGTCGATAATGAACAAACACAACCCATTGTTCCATGTTAAGACCTTCTGGAACATTCTTAGTAAGGTCATTTCTGGTCAGTAGAGGATCACAAAATTCATTCCAAAGCTTGCATCTGTACTCCCTCCAAAGTTTTCCAATTTTGAACATAACATCTCTTTTAGCCAAATCTTCATTTAGCTTGAAACAGATCCGCGACTTCAAATAAAACACAATTTATTCCACATGTATTGACTAAAAATACAAGTATATGCAGACTAGGTGCTATGAGACATTATGTTAAAAAATTCTGGGGTATCATCTAAAATATCTAGTTCTACTCCCGATAAACCAAGAAGCACCTGATCAAATAAAACAAGAGTAAATTACACTGATACTGAAGTTCCATCAAATTTGACCCGATACTTCTTAATTTTTAATTTTTACACTGATTCCTCTTAATTGTTTGAAAAAGACGAAAATTGTACCAAAATTCTTTAATTATTTGAAAAATATAACAACGTATACCTTATAAGGGAGATAAATGTAAACATTTAAATTATGTTCAACCTCAAAAATTTATATGGTGTCAGTTTAATTTATTTACATGAAATCATTTTGTGTTAAAACATGACATGTGTTAGAACATGACATGTGTTGGGTTTAGCAGAATATAAGACTTATCAGAAAAGAGCTATGAACCTAAACTAAAACTTATGAGACTAATCACTAAGTTGAAATATATGAAGTTATAGACTCAGCTGAAAGAAACCAAGCTACAGACTGAACAGATGAAAGATGAAGAAGTAAAAGCAATATAAAGAAAAGCCATAATTAAAAAAAGAAGTAAATTAGAAACAATCAAACATAATTATATAATAAAAAAAGAACTAGCAAAATTCATCTCTTAAATATTCTAATTTTGCATTCAGTTTTCACACAAATCGTTAACCTACAACAAGAGCTTATTTTTGTAAAGCATAATGTTAACAGATTTTCAGCAAGTGTACTGAGTCCTCAAGTAATATAGTAAGTAAGAAGAGTATCGTATCCACAGGGAACAAAATTTGATTATAAATTGAATCAAGATTAATTGTATTATGAATGAGCAAACAAGGAATAATGATTGAATGAATTAATAAACGTAATAACAAAGCAATTAATAGTAAAAGTGAGAATTCAATAATAATAAAGGCCTTGGGATTGAATAGTAATACTCTCCTTCGTATACACTCTTAACCTAATTAAATATCATCTTTTCCAATTACCAATCTGCACAAATAAAAGCCTTTTCAACCTGATTCCTCTAGCATTGAAATTCATAAATTAAATTACCTAGCTTCTATTCCTAGTCGCTAGAATAACCTAATCAGCATTAAGATCAGTTGCTATAAGCAGCCATTACACTATAACACATCACTGAAGTTATACATGTAATGCGTTTACGTTTGGTTCCGAATCCAAAAAGTGCTTTCCAGTCACAATAAGAATTCTAAAATAAATCAAGATATAATGAAACGTAAAACAAAAGTGATTGAATTTAATGATATCAAACCAGCGTTAAGAGTGCATTTGAAGTTGAGAAATTACATTCAATCCCAAGAAGAAGAGAATTAGCTACGCATGGTACCCATGAAAACATAAAAGAAAAGAAAAAGAATGGATCTTGATTGCAACGGCTGCCTCCCAAGTCTCCAGAGAGTGCTAGATGATGGATGATGATGATCACGTTGACCTAGCTCTCCTTTTATAACTTTCGCTCCTAGCATTAGGTCAAATTGGGCTGTTATCTCGTTATTCACACTTCAACTGATTTGACACGTCCCATTAGGGCTTCCTTTTAATAAAATTGTTAAGTGTCGTTTAGCCCAGGCTGTTTCCATTGCTTAAGCGAAAAGTCACTTATGCCCTTTTCCTTAACTTCAGCGCTTTCGTGTTCCCTCTCTTCATATTTTACCTAATTCTCAACAAAATTCGCTCTTTACAAAATAAAACGCATTAAATACAAAATAAATAATAAATAGAAACAAAATCTCTAATTAGAACATATTTAAATAATAAAATAAATAATAAACGGAAAACGTAATTAGTAACGAAATCATACCAAATCTTCATAAAATCAAACTAATATGAAATAATATCAAGACTTAATTAAATTAATAACAAAATCAACTAAATTAATAATAAAATCAACACAAAATATTGCATAAAATCACTAATAATTAATGGTTATCACATAAAAACATTAAGGCGAAAAAGTCAAATAAAAAATTGTAGAGACATTAAATAGAGTTAGGAAAAAGAGAATGTTATGGAAGAGAGAGAGAGTGAGAGAAATAGAAGGATGAATAATGAGGAAGAAAGAGAGAGTACCCTGCCATTAACTTTGTTATTGAGGACAGGGAGAATAGTGGGATAAACGTGACCTTTGATCTTAAACCTGTGACTGCAATCAAATACCAATTTAGATAAACATAAAAGTCCGTGAAGAATGATTTGCAGAGAGAGAGAAAGAGTAACTAGTCGTGAAGAATGACGGGGGTGGTTGGAGGGAGGCGCTTTAAGAGGGTACGAACAACCTCGTCGGCGAGGAGACTACCGTAAACGAAGAAGTTGAAAAGTGAAATTGGGAGAATTAGGGTTTTAATTCAATGAAACTGAAGAGAAGTGAAATTGGGGGAATTAGGATTTTGATTCAATGAAACTGAAGAGAAGTGAAATAGGGGGAACGAAAGATTTTAAGGGTTTTAGTTTGGAGGGAACTTGTTCATTGGAAAAGTTTGGGGGAATGAAATTTTGCTTTTCATTCGTTTTGAGGGAAACTTTGCGTTTTCATTTTGAGAGAATGAAAACTGCATGTGTGTCAAAAAAAGATATCATGTATAAAGCGGCATTTGTAAATGTCATTTTTTAAACTTAAAATATGATATTCATTAAAATGTCGTTTTATATAATATAATACGACACTTTTTTTGAAATGTCATATTAAAACCGCCACCACATACATGATTTTTTTGTAGTAAAAAAGGTACACGGTCCTCAACATTTAAGAATTATATCAAATTCATTTGCTTTGAAATCCCTTGTTGCAACAAAACAACTTATGTAAGCGACACCACCTTTCAAGAAATCCAATTGCTTAGGGCATCTCCTGTTGCTACAGACATGATATAACATCCACCATTGTTTGAATTGGAAAACCAGCTTCACAAATGGGAACCACTTCATAAAAACACATCTCTCTACACCATTGGATTTTAATTTATCAAATTCTGATCACCATGATAAAAAGATCAATGTTATGGAAACAAGCATCCATCAATATGCTCTAAATATAATGTATTCCTCTGGCATAACCATGTAAACATTATGAGTGGTTTATAAGAAAGCTCCAAATATGATGTATTCCTCTGACATAGTCATGTAAACATTATGAGTGCTTTATAAGAAAGCAAGTAACAGTTTAAAAGCCAACTTTAAAGGGTGAGCTTAAACCCTGAGGCTTTTGCTGAAACGAATACAGGCCATCAACTTGGAAGTTTCGATTCCTTAAGTATGATAATTCTGGATTTGAATACCACATATTATTTCAGATAACTCTAATTGACCAAACAATTCCGTACTAGACTCGATGATTTAAAAGGAAAAGCATAGTTGTTCAAAGAAATGACTTAAGAAATTATGTCATGAGAGCTAACTGAAATATTAGAAGTGGACTTCAAGCCTAACTTAACCTTACAAAATGGACTTGTACGGTGAGGTTTACACGCATAAACTATTGAAATACTTTTTCTCTAATTGATGTCGAGACTCTTAAACTCGTGTGTGGGACTATATATGAATGTAAGGATAGTCCGATAACAGTCCAATAGGCCCAATAACCTTGTCAAGATAGGTTTTGCTACCATATTAGAAGTGAATTTTGAATCTAACTCAATCTTACAAAATCAAAATATCGATTTGTAAGATGAAATTTACATCCACTTATAAACTATTAAAAAACTTTTTCTCTAGTTGACATAAGATTTCTAACAAGAAAAACACAATGGTTGAAAAGACAAAAGATGAAATGAAGCTAAGCAATTCGTGTCTAGGTTGTGGCATAGTTGATGGTCCTTCTGAATGACCTTCCGAAAGATGAAGTAACAACCTAGCTAGGTGTGGAGCATGTACCAGCATGAAACTTTTTATCGCAGTAATAGCAAAGGCCAACCAACTACACATTTTTCTTGTAATTGGGCTTGTGACATGCATTTTAAGGGTAAAAGGTGGAGTGAATCTTGAAGGAAAGAGTTCAAGGGTGGGGTTGGAGGGTTAGGGTTTGTGGATAAATGTTCTTTATTGGGAAAAAGGGTATGGACCTAAAACCCTTGATTTTAGGGTCAACTTGGCAAACCCTTGGTCTATATAGCTGGATAAAACATGAGAAGGAGGAAATACGACTTTGACGAGAAAGCTAAATGTTTAAACATACCATAAGGCATACATGACGATGACGATCATCTAGGGTTTGCTGGAGGGGAATCGTTTTCTTCACTTAATGTTTGAAACTTATGATATGAATTTGAAAATGAAAAGTTTTATAAGGAAAAAAATATGATAAGAATGATAAACTCAATTAGGAAGCTCCACACAGAAACTAAGTTAACTTTTTAGAAAAAAGAGAAAATTATTAACATTTCCCTATTAGATACGGTGTTATAATTGATCGATTTCGACTTGAGAGTTTGAAATAATTTAATCCTTTAACTTTGCACATTTTAGAAAAAAAAAAGATAATAGGTAATTAAATTTAAGCACAAAATGTGAGCTACAATCGCATATTGATTATGTAGAAAGGCTAAAACTGTAATTAATTGAAAAATCATATTCAAAAAGTTTTGTGATTTTTTTTGAAAAAATAAATAAGTAATAATTAACAAAAGTTCTTTAATTCTTTCATTTATTAGTTGATAATATAATAAACCGTCTTAAAAAAATTTTGTTTAAATTTGGAGAAAACCAATTGGAGATAATCACTGAAATAGATATAGTCGTTTCCATTAATGAGAATGAAATTAATTAATTCTCAAAGATACGCGTATCGAGGGTAACATCTTTAAGAAAGCATATAATTTAATATGTGAAATACATTCTATAAATGTTTATACCATATATATCTAAAATTTATAATAAATGAATAATTTAAATATATAAATTATATTATAACTAAATTTATTAACAAATTAAAGCTCATATCTTGGATTTATTTAACTATTGATAATTTCTTTTAAAAATATTGAAATTCAATTCAAAAATAAATATGAAAAGAATATGAAAGAGATTAATAAAAAAAATTCATAAAATAATTCTATAAGCGCTTCCGTTAATAAATAAATTCTACGATAATTTTCATTGAAAATAAATATTCTAATATATATAT
>Ga0123340_1003175_pt1 | contig 15299 bp, 4 predicted proteins | sample SirMexnodulemix_FD_89961 | JGI IMG/M metagenome (GOLD analysis project Ga0123340, IMG submission 89961) | Root nodule microbial communities of legume samples collected from Mexico - Siratro Mexico nodule mix | ecosystem: Host-associated > Plants > Roots > Nodule | place: Mexico: Nepantla... | reverse complement strand
ATTCAAAATTATCATATAATAATATTAATATTAAATAAGTATAATTAATTTATTTTATTAATTAAGTGTAATTTTAAAATATTTTATTATTTAAATTTTCATATACTAAATATTACAGTTTATTCTTTTAAAAGATAATCTAAATTGTATTAAAAAAATTTTGAAATTTCAAAATTTAATAAAATAAAACGTTCTTACTTTGATCCATAAGGTCTTCGTCTTTTTTCCATCAGTCACTTATTTGATATCCGATTAGATCTTGCTCCAATTTAATTAAGAGAATATCTGTAGAAAATATCCCAAGTTAAGTGAGTATTGGAATATCGAAAAAAAATTGTAAAGATTTTTTATGTATGAAATTCACTCACTATTTATAAGAGACAAATGACAAACTTTTAGTGGAGAGGTGCAACAACTTTTACAAACTACTGAGATTTATCCATTAACCTCTCGATTCATACCTTTTACTTATAGGACGTCTTCTTGACCGTGTGATACATAAAATATTTTTAAATCTTTGACTCAATTTATCAAATTTAATTTAGCCTAATGAAGGGGATTGACTTAATTCTAAATAAAAAAAATACAGAAATCGTTACATATCAGTATCAGATATTTTTTTTTTTTTAAATTGACGACGAATTTGTCCAATATAACTTTTTCTTTATGAATTTGTATAATAAATAATACTATTAACAAAATTTAATATTTTTCACCTAAAAAAAGTAAAACTAGTGCCAATAATTAAGTTGGTTTACTCTTATTAAATAAAATTAAACATTCATCGTAGTGACCTGCAAGATAAAATGTAATTTATTTTAAACACATTAGATTGAAATGAGTATTGAAACTCGTCAAAGTCAACTCATCCAACAGTTTAAATGCCAACCGCGTAAATTCGATTTTTGAATCCAACAAGCACTTGGGCAATGGACCCATACAATGCCCCGACCCGAATAACTTAACCCGATGACGTGTACCCTAGTTCCTTCCAGCGTCTTCTCCAACACAAAACAGGGTAATAAAACTCATGATTCTCCTTTTGCAGCGGTTCAGGAAGTGTAGTCACTCTGTTGAAATTGAAGGTTCTCACAATAAAACTGTGGAATTAAGGAATGGAAGGGAATGCGAAAAGCGAGCAAATCGTGGATGTAGGATCGGTTGTGGAGGCCGTTTCAGCTGATGACGGCGATGCTCCTCTCTACAGCCTCGAAAGTCTTTGCATGCGATGTGGTGAAAACGTATGCTTCTCCCCCTTCACCGTGTTCGTTTCTACTTTTTCGCGCGCCTCCTGCGTGGTTAACTCACGGATTCAATTCTCCGTTATTTTTCTTTGCTCGGTGAACGTTGCGAAGTTAGCGCTTTGCTTTCTTCTTCCGCTGCATCAATGCGTTCAACTTGTATTCAATACTTGATTACTTTTACTCCTTTTCTGTCCCTCGTAATGTCTCGGTGAACGTTAGAAGTTTATGACATGCTCATGTGTTTTTTCTTCTTTTCTGTGTCATTGCTTTTAATAGTATATGTACAATGCTCGATTTCTTTTACTCTTTTTTTTTTCTCTTCCCTCGTAATTACTCGGTGAACGTTGGCGAAATTTAAACAATGCACCTTGTTTTGTTCTTTCCCTGCGTCACTGCGTTAAATTTGTATCCAATACACCATTTTTTTGGCTCTTGTTTTTTCCCTCCCCTCTTAATTAGTCGATGAACTTTGTCATGTTCTAAACCATGCAACAGCTTCGATGCGTTTAATTTATGAGCCGGAGGTGTGTTTACTTTATCCTTCAATGCGTTTAGTTGGGGTTTGGGGATTGTGGTGGTGGTAGTGAACACCGCTTTGAACTTACAACTCCTTGAACTGAGGTAATATAGTTTTTATTTTGCCCAAGTTTGTAAAAGTGACTTGTAACAGTACTATTTGTTTAACATAAGCTTTTAGGAGAAATTTAACAATATAATCCATTTTCTAGTTTATTTTAATAATCAAATTTATGATGTGAAGTTTCATGTAATGGGAACTTAATTAAGCTCTTAATTAAATTGTTTTCGTGTATGAGTTGGGAACTAAGGATACGTTTTGATCATATTGAAGGATAGGACAAGACGAATAGTTAGCACTTCGCCCAAGCAACCAAGTTACAAGGAACACTTTTTGTTTTGTCTATGCTATCAGGATGGGTACACTGCAGAAGTGGAATAGGCTAGCACCTGCACAAGCAAAACTATTTGTTGTCTGTTACAATTAGGTGATGTACTGCACTACATGAATAGGTTGCACTCACTACCAAAACATTTTGCTTGCTCTATTGTGTTGGGTCAATGCACTGCACATGTAGAACAGGTTCACAGTCAGCACAAGCAAAACTTGTTGGTTTTGTGTATTGCATCGGTTTGATGCACTGCACATGTAGCATTGGTTCGCACTTAGTGCGGGCAAAACCTTTTTGTTTTGTCAATTGTATCAGGTCGACAGACTCCATCTGTAGAATTGGTTTGCAGTTGGCACAAGCAAAACTTTTTGTTTTTGTCTATTCAACAGGTTGATTTACTGCACTTGTAGATTAGGTTTGTACTTGACACAAGCACAAATTTTAGTTTGTTTACTGTATCTGGTCAATGCACTGCACATGTTGAATTGGTAGCACTTATTGTCTTTGTATCAGGTTGGTGCACTGCACGTGTAGAATAGGTTAGCACTTAGCACCAGGGTTGATGCGCTGCACAGGCATTTTGGCTGTGAACAAGGGTTGATGGTTATTCTTTCTTGGTATTAATGAGACCTATTTGAAGGGTATATCTGACTTTGGGTGGTCTTGTGCATGGAAGTAGAAGTTGCCTGCGCTTAGTTCAACTTTTTTTGAAGAAATAATAATTTATTTTTGTTAGAGTACTAATCGAATAATTAGGATAAAGAAGCAATACTTTCATGGTTCTAATTTATTTACAAGCAACATTGTTACCCGAGTAATTGAGTAATCAATGTTTACACTTTTTTATGTGTTTCATTTTTTGTGTTGTTATATCTACTAGGGCCATGTTAAAAATCAACAAAAACAATTATTTATTACTCAAGAAATGAGTCAAATTCACCCTAAGTCTTAATATTGTATCTTCATCCAAAATTTTTAAATTTTATCATCTGACTTGAATTTCTGTCATGTTTGTCAGGGGATTACAAGATTTTTATTGACTTTAATTCCTCACTTCAGAAAGGTATGTCTTACTCCATTGCTCCATTAGCTCTTGTGATTGGCAAGTGGTTACTGTTTTTGATCCTTCATTTGTAGGTATTGGGATATATCATATATGTAGTTAGATTTCATCTTTATTTCTGTCTTTCCTTATGTTTAGGCATCATTCACTTTTTTTTTTCTCCCTGAGGTTATTTGTTATATATTTCAATTAAATGAATTAGCATCATTGATTCACAAATTACATAATGGATCATATTACATATTGTTATTTTTATCTGCTGTTTCTTTTGTTTTGTCTGTCCATTAGTTTTCTGAAATATAACTCATTGCCACATTTACTTTCCTGTAGATTTTGTTATCAGCTTTTGAATGTCCACATTGTGGTGAGAGGTAAACGGCCCTTTAGTCTATGCCCTCCTCTTGTGCATTGAACATAATTGGTTCCTTTGATCTTCCTCCGAAGTTAATTTTTTTTTTCTTTTGTAATTATTGATTTTATCTGTCAGGAACAATGAAGTACAGTTTGCTGGTGAAATTCAACCACGTGGTTGTCGTTACACTTTGGAGATTCCATCAGGCGAGCAAAAGGTTGGGTTTGTTCAAATTTCAACTCCCCATCCCCAAATGATTATTATAAATGATAGAAGAAAACGTATATGGTCGCTAGATGAATTTTAAAACATGTTGTAGTAGTCAGTGTACATACAATACTGACCTGAATGGAGGTACTCCAATGCCTTTATCAGCTATCTTCTTTCCATTCAGTTAATGTCCATACTGAGGTTCTTGACACTAGTGACTGCGCTAGTTTAAAGGATGATTTTTCATACTTTTGCCGATGTCCTTGTCTTAAATCGTATCCATGTTTAGCTAGAAGCCATTGTTGTTAAATCAATGTTTTCCTTGTGATCATACTATTGTATGAGTTGAACATGCCCATCAACCTTTTCTTTGTCACAACTGCATACCTACACTATGTGATTCCATTGCTGCAATCCTAGTTCAGATTTTTCTTCCCCCTTTTCTCACCATATTTATAAAGGAAATGGTCAAACTGGGATTACAAATGTAATAATGAAGCTAGGAGGCTTTTTGGGAAAATAATATATGCATGTTTGTTATACAAAATAGGGAAAGAAATTGAAAATTTAAATTTGGTAAAACATTGATGCATATACTAGCTATTTTACTAACTAATAGGTATTATTGCATGAAACTGAACCTCCTCCAGGAAATAGCCTTATTGAATAAATTATGGCCAATGTATGCTTACCTGGGATTATCTTATTTTGATTTGTAAGCTTGTCCTTTTTATTTACCGTGATGATAATTTGTTTATACAAGTGTCTAACAAGTTTAATGAATGTAGATGCTAAATCGTCAAGTGGTTAAATCAGAATCTGCTACCATTAAGGTACTCAAATTTGTTTTGTTTATTTTCTTCATATTTATTTAAACTTGTATACTCTATTTCCTATTTAGATTGTAATCTTGAAAATTCTATAGTTCATTGACACCCTGGTTCTTGTCTCTTTGAAGTCTAGGGTTAAGCCACATAGTCTTAGTTGAGTTGATATGATCTACCTACTTACTTGCCTACCTATTTATCTATTTTTGTCTATTTATCTAGATAGATAGATAGAAAGATGGATATTTTTATGAAAGAAACTTTTTAAGATGCTGATTCTAAATTTTAGTGACTAATCTGGTTCTATTATTGAAAATTTTACTCTACTTTGTTATAAATTTATTCAAAGGGCACCTTGCTTATGATTTTGCAGATACCTGAACTGGATTTTGAGATTCCACCAGAGGCTCAGCGTGGTAGTCTGTCAACGGTACTTCTGATACATATTTCAATTTGCTTTGTTGTTTCCCATTCTGGCAATGACGGGTTTGCTTGTTCAAATTTTTTTCTGGGTAGGGCAGTGGTTACCCGTTTATTTCTTGTCAGTGAAAATCTCAATTCTCAAGACTGTATTTCTATTTTAAGATGGCTAAAGTTACTCCTCATGTGTATAATCATCTAGTGAAGAAACATGTCAATGTGTCCTTTCTATTTGGTCAAAACAATTGTTGAATTAAAAAGAAGAGAGCTATCCTTCTAGTCTATATTTTTGTTTGTTTGGTTTATTGTAGATTTCTGAAGCTTTACGTCCGACTCTTAATCATATCATAGTTTTGGTAGTTTCTATATGCACCCTTTTGTTTAGTAGCCAGGATGATGCCCATCATGTAAATATTCTTAGTTTCTATAATTAGAAAGCTTGAAAGGAATAATCTGGATGAAAGAAAAATTTTATTCAATTAAAATTAATTGATACAATACATCAACCTCTATATATAAAGTAATTATTACAAAGAGACTCTAGAATCTTCTATAACTTCTAACAAGTTCTAGTAGTACATTAATATCCTACTAACAAGAAGCTTCTAGTAGTACATTTAATATCCTACTAACAACACTCCCCCTCAAGCTGGTGAGTGGATATCTATCATTCTTAGCTTGCATGTGAGATCATGAAATCGTTAAGTGGGAAGACCTTTTGTAAACAAGTTTGCGAACTGAAGCCTAGCCCAGACGGGACATAAGAAGTAGTGATAAAGCCACTATCCAATTTGTCCTTAATAAATTGTTGATCTATCTCTATATGTTTGGTCCTATCATGCTGAACTAGATTGTGAGCCATGCTAATAACTGACTCATTATCACAATAAAGAATCATAGTCCCTTCACATGCCACTTTAAGATCTTTTAGAATAACTCAACCATAACAATTCATGCACCCCATGTGCCATAGCTCAAAATTCAGTCTCTACACTCGACATAGCTACATTTTGTTTCTTACTTATCCCAGTCACCAAATTTCTACCCAAGAGTGGATTTCCTATCTATGAGAGATCCTACATAATTTGCATCAGTAAACCCTTCCTAGACTTGTCTTCAAATATTGAAGGATTCTGTTCACAAATTGTAAATGTCTCTCCCTTGGATCATGCATGAACTGACTAACTACACTTACAACACAGGCTATGTCAGGTCTACTGTGAGCTAACTAAATGAGCTTCCCCACAAGTCTTTGATATTGACCTTTATCCACAATAAAACTGCCTTCACCATTTCTAATTCTATGGTTTTGTTCTACAGGAACTCTAGTGGTCTTGCAATAAATGAATATGCATTTAATAGCTCTAGAATCTAACTTTTCACAAAACCGGCTATGAACATGGACAAACACAACACATTCAAGCACCCGACTATGAAGACTAGAGACGAAAGGAACATGTGGAAAGAAGGAAGACATGGACTTAATGGGACTTGGTTAATAAGATAGGTAGCAGTGAGGATAACCTTACCCCACTAAGATTTAGGGACATTCATCTGGAAAAGGAGTGCCCATGTTACCTCAAGAAGACACCTATCTTTCAGCAATGCCATTTTGTTATGGTGTATCCACACATGTGAATTCATGAAAAACACCATTTTTGGGAAGGAATTTAGACATATCATGATTTATATTCCCTCCTATTCTTAGAACAAGTGTTTAATTAGCTTCCCAAATTGTATTTTTATCATATTGAAGAATTTGACAAATAAGGTAAAAGCTTCAGGTTTTTCTTTTATGAGAAAAATCCGAGTAACACGGGTAGAATCATCAATAAAAGTGGCAAACCATTTAACACCAGATATACTAGAGTTTACTGCAAGCCTGCAAACATCAGAATGAACCAAATCAAGAGGATAAACACTCTTTGTATTATTAGGAGAGGATTTGTGGCATGATGGTGCTTTTCAAGTTGACATATACCACATTTAAATGATCAATAGACTCTTTGGAAAATAAGGAAGCAAACATAGACTTTATATAAAGAAAGGATGGATGTCCTAGACATCAGTGGAAAAGCAAAATTTGATAGGACCTACTAGTAATGCAAGACTGGAGGCACGGGTAGTTTGTCTATTGATGCTATTTTTAGTTGCCAAGTTGTTAAAGCAATACAACCCTCCCTCCTTAACAATTTCAATCGTCCTACCCGTGCAAGATCTTGAAAAGCACAATGAGTGGGATTATAGAACAATTTAGGTCATAAGTAAATTTTTGAACAAAAATAAGGTTATTAGAGAGAGAGTTTTGGAACATAAGAACATCTTTAAGATTGAGAGACGACATAAGAGAAATATTACCATGTCCAGCTATTGGGCTACGAGTCTCATTATCAAGAGTAATGTGATTACCAAGAAGTGAAACATATGATGTTAAAAGATGAGTGAGAGGTCATATGGTCTGTTGCACTAGAGTCTAGAATCCAAGAGTCCTTACATAAATTTTTAAAAACATTAAAAAAGGAATTGTAGTTCTTACGAGTCATGGTTAGAGAGCAAGTATCAGAAGGTAGCTTATTAATAGACTCCTTGAGACGTTCAATTTCAGCATGTAATGTAGGCTTTCTTCTTTAATTGAAGAGGATGAAGGAAAATCAATATAGCTTGGTGGAGTTGCCATGCTAAGATAAATAATAAGAATTCCTTAGTCTCCCTCCTAAGTAAAAGGAAACAATAACAAAAAAAGCTTCGGTGACACTGACAACTCTAGTGACAGTGATGGCTTCAGCAGCGGCAATGGCTTTGATGGCGAAGGGTGGTGGTAGAACCAGCAGTTGGGTGCACTTCAGGCAACCCTAAAAGTACCGTAGCTAAGATGGTAGAGAAGAAATGTGGAAGTAGGGCCTCCAAGATCAGGAGCCCTTATACCAATTTGAAAGAAATAATCCGAATGAAAGATTTTTATTTTAATTGAAACAATACATCAGTCTTTATATATAGAAAACTCTAGTCCTAAAGTAATTAAAAAGAGATCTCTAGAATCTTTTACTGCTTCTAACAACATCTAGTAGTACATTAATTTCCTACTAACAAGAAACTTGTAGTAGTACATTTAATATCCTACTAACAACAAGAAATGTAAATTGTGGACGTCAGAGAATTGGAACTGTTTTGTGAAAATTCATGAACATTGTACGGTTGAAAATTTATAGTCAAATGATTCAACAATATTTTTGTTGTGCAATTGTAGGTGGAAGGGACACTTATGAGAGCAGCTGATGAACTGCAAGCCCTTCAAGATGAACGCAAAGTACTATTTGTTTCTGCGCTATATTTTTTTTCTGATGTATGCATTTCTCTTTAAATAATTTAATTAATGTTATGCTTTCTACTTTCTAGAAAGTGGCTCCAGAGACAGCTGAAGCAATTGATCAGTTCTTGGTGAAACTGCGAGCCTGTGCAACAGGAGAATCAGCCATCACATTTATTCTTGATGATCCTGCCGGAAACAGCTTCATTGAAAACCCGTAAGAGATTATTCCTTGCTGAAGTTTTGTTTTAAAATGAAGTATCTTTTATTAGAGAAGAGATTATAACAATAGAAGTTAAGGTATCCTCGCATACAAGTAAATGTCAAAAGGCATTCAGTGATAACATATGGGGGAACAACGTCCTGGATTTGTTGCTCAAGAGTGGGGTGTGTTTTAGTATGTAAATTGTGTTGATCTCTGTATGGGCTCAAATTTAGTCACGTTGTGCTTCTGCATGACTTTGGATTGGATACATGCCTTTCTGAATCATACCATATTGTATCTTTTAACTTATTTTAAACTTGTCAAGACAAACGTGTAGTTGTTGGTGAGGCAAACTTGTACCCATTTGGTACTTGGTAATATTAGTCCAATGTTTTAGCTGGTACTATTTTAAGTAAATGCTGAACACATTGAATAGGTTTGCACCATCATCTGATCCATCATTGACGATCAAGTTTTATGAGAGAACTCCTGAGCAGCAAGCATCATTGGGATACCTTGTTGATTCTGCACAGACTGAAGGAACTCATGTTGCTGCCCCGGAAGGGGGAGAAGCTGTGACTACTGATCAAGCGAAGAGAGAACCATATGGATCAATTGGGGCAACAGCTGGCCATCGAGCTATTGCACAGAGTAACAGTGCAGAAATTGCTGAAGCCTTGTTTCGATATACTGCACCAGAAGAGGTACAGTTGCTGAACTATATAGTTCTGTATACTGAGCTTTGGCCTTGTTCGTTTGTTCAGTGTCATGTTGCTGCCTTTTCTTGACAGGTGATGACTTTCCCATCTACTTGTGGTGCCTGTGCTGCTAAGTGTGAGACTCGAATGTTTGTCACCAGTATCCTCTTAGCATTTTTCATACTTCCCTTGGGATATTGTTTGATTATGTTACATTTCTTTAGAAGGATTGTCATTTTAAGCTCGATGACAATTATAATTTAAAATTTATTGGGTTAAAGAGGATTTATATTTTGTGTATGCAAGAGTACATAGCTTTGTGGGGTAAAATAAAATTATATAAATTATTGGGGCTTATTTTCTTCCACACGCTGTTGAGCTTAACAATGGACAGATATTCCTTACTTCCAAGAAGTAATTGTTATGGCATCCACATGTGATGTCTGTGGCTACCGCAACTCTGAGGTATGCTGCTTTCTTGAGTGTATCTCTGTCTTTTTAGGGCTGGAATAAATATTAATTTTCACCTTGCAGTTGAAACCTGGTGGACGAATTCCTGAAAAAGGAAAAAAAATTACTCTTTCTGTGAAGAATGTCAATGACCTGAGCCGTGATGTAATAAAGGTCTGTATTTCTTTCCGTGATCTTAACTAATCTCAACCCGTCAGTTTCTTAATTTATATATGTTTAGTGATGAGTAATAGATCTTGTAGTTTATCCTTGCATTTAGAGAGCATATAACTCTTCTTATTTCTAGTATGTAACTACTGCAGATTGGGATCAGTAAAATAAATCTCATTAGAAAAGAAGGTACTTTGGACTTTTGGTTAGAGGTTATAGCCTTCAAATATAGGGAAAAATATAAGCTTCTAAACCTGTTTTGCAGAAAGTGTAAAGTAACTAAGGATAAAAACTAATCATGAGAACTCTTTCAGTGCCATTTTAAATTTTTACTTTGTTCTTCAATTGACATCTCACTTGCATGAAACTAGCATTTTAAGGAGTCAAATTCGCATTTTGGGGTTATCAGAAGCCTTAAATGATTTTTTCATCAAGAGAACCTAGAAACGTTAACATCAACATGTACTGTTTTGAATGATATATCAAAAGTTGTATTGTAATGATAGACATACAGTCTTGCTTGTAAAGATAACCTGTGAAAACTGTCATGATGGTACCTATATAGGCCTGACTATTTAAACATTATTTTATGCAATCTGAAATCTATACATTTTATATCTATTGACTGAGTAGTTTGGTTTGATTAGTCTGATACTGCAAGTGTAAAAGTTCCGGAACTTGACTTGGAGCTGGCAAGCGGAACCCTTGGAGGAATAGTTACAACTGTTGAAGGTTTAATTACAAGAATTTGTGAAAGTAAGTATCTATTCTATCAATCACATAAACTATCATCTAGGCAGCATCCTAATGAGACAGGAGGATTAGGAATCATCTTTGTGAAAAGGAAAGGACATCGTAGTACCCATACACTTTGTTCAGCTTCAATTGTAACAAATGATGAAAACATTTTTCTTTTCAATAGATCTTTCAATTTTCAACCACTCGAACATCATTATTTATTTCTTTCATTCCAAATAATCTATCTCAAATATGTTTTAAAAATCTTCTTAATGCCAAATTTTGTCTGTTTTGGAAGGGTGGAGTTTAAACTGTTCTCTTTTATCATGTTTATATGTTCCTGATCTTGTGGTATGATTAATTGTTAATATAATCTATTTATTTCTGCCAGAATGTATCAATGTAGAATAATATTTTATGTGATTTGCATGTACAGGCCTTGAGAGGGTCCATGGCTTTACTTTTGGAGATAGTCTTGATGAAAATAGTAGAAGCAAGTGGATAGACTTTAAAGCAAGGCTAAACAAGGTAACACGTGACTATTTTATGAGAGTTGGTTTAAATTTCTCCCATATATGTTTACTTTATTATTCTATTTATGAGGTTCTTATTGCAAGTTTTTATATTTATTCTTTACACATTGTGGCTGACTGGGAAAAGAGGGAAGAGGAGCAATACATAACTTCAATCATTGGAAATTCTTTTGTATTTCTAAAATGATCTTGTCTTGTATTTCCGGTTCTCTTTTAGGAGCATATGTTGTCCTGTTTTGTACCTCTTTCGACACCTCACTTTGATAAATTTTTCGTAAAAAAGAAATGGACAACAAAGAGAAAAGGGTCCACGAAATTTTAACCAAATGCATTGTAACAAGAAAGGTCCCTGTCTGAGCAACAAAGACCTGTGGTCATATTCCATGCTACTTTTGAGCTACATCACTTGTTGGATGTTTCTTTAATACCAGCAACTAATAGACTGCATTGGTCTCTTCGTGTCTTTGAATTTGAAGGCTTTGATTTGACTTAACCTATTTAAACTTATTGGTTCAAGGTCTTGGATTCTATTTTTTTTTTTAATCTGCATCCTTTCCTTGTATGCAGCTTCTTAGCTTGGAACAAGCTTGGACTCTAATTCTTGACGATGCATTAGCCAATTCTTTTGTAGCACCTGCAACTGATGATCTGAAAGAGGACAATCAATTAGCTTGTAAGTTTTCTAACTCAGACTTCAAGCTATACTCTGTGCAGATAAAGTTCATATTTTCTGAGTTGAAATTGTGAATATCTGTTTTATCCCCTTTCCATTTCCATCTTTACACTTATTTCATTCGTTATTTATATCTTTGGCATCATAGACATGAGAGATTTTTCCTGTCTTTCTCTTTTTCTATACATATGGAAAATTGAAACATCAATTTTTTATTCCTTAAAATATCTTATTCGAGTCAACTATAGGAGCTGCTGGGGATCCCGAATCCAGTATAGACCATCATGTAAATAAACAAACCAACAGAAATAAGTTTATTTCAGACATTTCCCCTTGTTAGGGACTCGTGTTTCAACCTTTTGATTTACAGTGTGCCCTGAGGAGCCAGCATAATTGGATTTATGTGATGAATGTGTCTAATGTGCTGTATGTGTAAATATGATTCTGATTGTTTAATGTTGTGTTTCTCTGCACTGTGATGCATAGTTTTTCATGTAAATATATTCATGTCTTGTGGTTTTCTGTTTGGCAATTTCGATAACATGGTATTTCTCCAGTTGAGGAATACGAGAGGTCATGGGAACAAAATGAAGAATTAGGTCTGAATGATATGGACACCTCTTCTGCCGAAGTTGGTGATGCACCAACCAATACTTCTAAAACTGATTGAACATCATGTAATTTCCTCTCCTCATCCCAACCAAAACAAATGGAAGTATTTTTGTGATAGTTTGATATCATTGAGAGAGAAGAATGGAAAAGTCTGTTGTCTTGAGCCTCACTGTCTTATTTATTATATAATGTAAGCCCATTAACTTGTATCATCCCTCTAGAATAATTGTCTGAGAGATGTAACCTCTTGCGAGTTAGTAAGTTAATTGCTTTTTATTTTTATTTTTATTTTTATTTTTCTGGTTTTGTGGTCACCTGATATTGTTTCTTAGAGATTTTTTTTTATTCTTTCCCCTTTTTAGCATAGGGGGGATAATTACCAGAGGTTGTAATCAGTGAATGTGAATATTAGTAATTTTAGTATCAAGAAATATACACTATAGTTAGATTTTTAAGTATCTCGATTAAGGATTGGTTGTATATTGAAAATATTCATGGTTAGTAATTAAGAAGGAAGGTAAAGAAAAACAGTAAATTAATTTCCAGCCATGAATATTCTCAAAGGTGATGAAAGAGACGTGGTGGAATATTATCAGAGGTGAAGTTAGTAATTAAAGATTTTGTTATAACTAATCTCTATTAATTTTAAGAGTGATTATACTTTGACAATCATTCGGCCATACATTCACTTTACAATATATATTTACTTTATAACTTAAATGGCTTGTAAAAAATATTTCTGCGTGATGATTGTATGTCAATTGTTTCTTAATTTTAAATAACATGACATAAATATTTTATTGAGAATAGTGTTCTCACATGTTACAAAATGTCGACAGGGGCTAAAATTATGAGCATATTACTTAAAATTAGAAAATTTTAAATTTTGCCTAAAATCTCAGTTTATCTTTTTTATTTTTAAGTTTATATAATTTAATTTTAAATTAAGAAGTTGATTTTATTTTTGTTCTATATTTTTCTTGATTTTATTTTGAAAAAATTTATCAAAATAACTTTATTATTATTTTATTATAAAAATTTATCTATAACTCGTTTCCTCTGAAGCAGTAGAGGAAAATTAACATTAAATATCAATAATAATTTTCCTAAGGAATATAATTTATCTCTTTTTTTCTCTTGTGGATTTTTTTTTCTCTTTTCACTCTTACCTATTCTACTAATGATTGGTTAAAGTTAATGTCATAAATTATTTTTAATACTTTAACGAAAAGTAATTTAAACCAAATATATATTTTTTTTCACGTAGGAGTAAAACATTCCATTACTTAAATCTATAGTTATAACTTTTGTTTTGTAATAATATTAAACACATTTTGAGAAGTATATAGAAGAAATTAAATGAATTATTACAAGAAAACTTATAAGAGAGTTGAAGAATGAAATCAAATAGTCTTATTTCAAAGAGAAGATGTTACAAAACACATTCTGCCTTCACATGTACTGATGACTTCTTTATTTTATATATACAATAGAACAATCATATAAGAAGCCAAATAGCCGACAAATTTTACATAAGATCTTATTGTTATGAGTTTTTTTTTATGGTTAACCTTTTCTAGAGATTTTTGCCGATATTTATTGTTATTCCATCTTAATAATATATATCTTCATTTTATATATATAGATTAGATAGAGAAGATTTTACTATTAGGTTGAGATGATTCTCCTTCAGAATTGACTTGTATTTAAATTATTTTTTTAATTATTAATTTTTTTTAAGATGTAAATGTTATGGCTAGTATTATTCTTTGCTTCTCTACCAAAAATAATGCTTCCTTGCTGTGGTGGCTCCTTAGGGAAGAGTTGCTAATTTTTTTTTTTTAATTTCTTTTCTTTGCTAGTTAACTCATTATTGAACTTTTTCTACTACTTTATCATTTTGCGGGTTAACACTTTTATCTCTGCTCATTCGTTCGTACGGATGTACTAAAGTATAATTTCACGCTAAAATCCAATTATGGACTGAAATGCTACAAAATAAATTAACGTTCATAAACAGTAGTTGACAAATAATATTAAACACAAACACATTTTGAAATATATATGAAAGAGATTAAATGAATTATTGCAAAAGATCTTATGAAAGAGTTGAAGAAAGACAAAGAACTTTCATAACTCCAGAAGTTTTATTTTAGAGAGAAGATGTTAGTAATCACGCTCTCCCTCACATGTGCTGGAAACCACTTCTCTTTATATCTACAATAGAACGATCATACAAGAAACCAAATAACCTACGAACTTAATATCTTACTCCTATTATTTAAGTCCACTCTTGGCAAGGTTGTGCTGAGTGTAGAATGTATGGTATGAGTCATTTAGTCTTTTACCAGCAAATTCTTCATGCCCCACATTATCAATGCATGTATATAGAGTTTAATGGTGTTCTCTGTCCAGTTGGTGATACTTTTACCAAATCAAGACAGTGAGTTACAATGAAGATGTTTTTATGCCCCGTTGTCATAGCAAACAAGTCCTTGTTGAACAACTTGAATTTCATTGCACATTTGAGGTTGTAAGCCCTCATGCAAGGCATTCCATATCTTTGTGTTGCATGACCTTTCTCATGACCTCTACCCATGGTTTATGATGCCAATGAACATATACAATTCAACTTGCCAACGAGTGATATATTTGCATGCCAAGATCACCCTCTAACTTTTTATTTATAATGTCTTCAGTTTACTATATCACAGCCCTTTTTTGATGAGCCTGACCATAACATGTTCCTAGTACATTTGTCAAGCTGAGGTGGCCAAAATGGTTGCATTGTATATATATATATATATATATATATATATATATATATATATATATATATATATTTATATATAAACACACACACACTCTTATACATAATATTATATTTT
>Ga0123340_1003173_pt1 | contig 15300 bp, 3 predicted proteins | sample SirMexnodulemix_FD_89961 | JGI IMG/M metagenome (GOLD analysis project Ga0123340, IMG submission 89961) | Root nodule microbial communities of legume samples collected from Mexico - Siratro Mexico nodule mix | ecosystem: Host-associated > Plants > Roots > Nodule | place: Mexico: Nepantla... | reverse complement strand
ATTATCTTAAAAAATATTTTAAGAGAATAATATAATATTGAATTGAAACATCGGAATTGTCCTTAAAATATATTATATTTTATTTCTTAAATTAAAAATTGTCCAAAGTCTTTTTGCATAGTCTAACTAAAATAAATTGGTTATCAATACTTTGCAATAAACCAAATAGTTATAATGTTTATGTTTTTAGAAGGTTAAGATGAGATTCTCTATATAAGATTATGTATTCTCCATTTATTGATTTATTTTGAAAGTCTTTGTTGATCTTTGACATTAGCATTGCATGTAGATTGTAACTAATAAAGTTAGAGTGTGTATTTAAGGTGGTCATATACTGATAAGTGTCTGTTTATAATGTGTCTATTTATTTATATTGTGTCTTAATGGACTTTTATCTTTTCATTTATGAGAATGACTCATTTATTTTAATTTTTAGTTTATCACGTCCTAAGCAAGGTAATCAGTTTTATGTGATCATTATTGCTAAATTAGCTGCAGAATCGTCAATTTAATAATATTACAATTTTAAAATTAACTAACATTTCTCGACTTCTATTATTAAAATTAACTAACATTTCTCGACTTCAAATTAAGTAGGATAGTGATGATCTTAATTTTTAAACTATGTTGGCTTTGAATGTTCTCAGTCGAAAGGGTCAACAACAATTGATCCACCTTAGACCACTCTACCTCAGATATTGTACGATGAGTCAAGAAAGAAAATTTAATTTCTTTATCATCATGTTGTTCGATTCTCCAAAGTTAATCGCAGGATCAAGTTAAATTTTATTTATTTGTTGACATGTTGCCGAATGATTCGAGGTAAATTTAAAATACCACTAAGAACTTGTTTTGTTGTCATTAAGTTTAGATCTTATAGGTAAACTTTTTTTTGGATAGCATGAAAATAAAAGGAAAGACAGAATTTTAAGAAGAGTGGAAATAGTGTTGGTTGTTTAATTAAATAAAAATAAGGTGAAAACTTTTAGTATTTTTTATTTTATTTCTCATATATCTTTATTTATTTATATATAGAGAAAAAAAGGACAAGAATAACTTTAACTTATATATTTTTTATTGAGTTAACACTAATTACCTTCATCTTATCAAAAGTCTCTTTAGATTATATCAATAAAATAATATAGGTTATGAACTCCTAACTGTAATAAGTGTTTAATAATGTATAAAATACAGCTATCAACTAACATAGAATTGTTTAATTTTAATTAACATTCTTGAAGTTCAAATTTTCTATCTCCCTCCCTCCTTTAATTTTCAAACACTATTACCAGGTCAATAAAAATGCAAGTTGCCCCTTCAGTACAAGTTAGAACATTCAACTCCTGAATTACTTGTTTTTCCACCTCACACCAGAATTCACCATCTTGACGTATGCATTTTTGAAATCTTCAAAGAACAGATTCTCACTGTCGGCGTATTTTTTAATCCATCTGTTCAATCAATGGAGCTGTCTTAAGTTATGAACACAAAGGAACATATAATTAGCAGAAATATACACATGCGGTGCACCGGGATATGTAACGTGCAAGTGATTTTTTTTAGTCATCAATAATAAGATATAATAAAATGGTCCACCAAAAAGTTTTGCTAAAATCTTTCTCTCCAAAATACATGATTGATGGACATTTTTATGGACAATACTGACTCGAGTTTACTTACAAGACTATATTGTTTTCAGAACATCGTTGTTTGCTTACATGGACAAAAAGGAATCAGAAATGAGTCCCTAGGCCAACAAACAAATTTGAAAAGGAGCATGCAGGCTCGGGAACATGACCTTAGTGTTAGAAAATTGACATTTCGGATTTCAAGTTTAGTATTGAGTGTATAAACTCGTGCTCCAGAGACAAGGATCAGGTTTACAAGGGCATGAAAATATACAAATTATAGTATCAGAAATCTAACTGAGATAACTTATCCATTACCAATTGATATGCAATTGTTACTTGTTTTCAATTGATGAATTATTTGCCTTACCAGTTATTTTCCTGAATTTTGGAAAATAAGAAAAGGAAATGCTTCTCATTTTAATTGTTTTATCTTTTCAGATAACTGAACATTACTATTTAACACTTTTGAACTAAAATTTTAGTGCTCGGCCAGAAAAGGAAAAAAAGTGAGGGCCAAATTCATATAGGTGTAGCATAAGAGGTTGTCAAGAGATACGGAACCTTAAGCATTCATCATCCTCAACAAGGGCGTGATCTGAAGGAAGGCCAATCATACTAGACATACCACCTGTGCATAAAAGAGAACAGGCAGATCACAATTATAATAATTAAAAAAAATGATAAAAACAAACCAACAAACATGTGAGGTCTATCCAGAAAAATGATTGTAGAGCTGCCAATTTGGCCTGAGCCAACTTTACCGACAATAACAGATATTAATGTCATTTGTAGTAGTTTATGGAAAGACACACTTGATGCCAAAGAAACTGAAAAACTTGATTGGAACATTAAGATCCAGAGCACACTAGACACAAATTATGTATTACTCCAGTGGCTAAGCCTAACAAAGTAACAAGCATTCAACTCCTGCATTTCCTTATTGTTTGCCTCAGAAAACAATGATGGTTGCAAGTTTACAACACATAAACAATGTTTAGAGGAGATAAGCTGTAAAATTACCTGAAGACGTCCATGGCTTCTCCAAAAGGACCTTATAATATGAATTATCAAAAGAATTTGGGCTTCCAAAACCTTTGCTTCCAATAGTGTGGGCCCCGGACAATGCCACTAGCTCTTGTGTTCTATGGAAGAAAAGCACCAAGAGGATAAGGATGCGTAAACAAATTAATTCAGGTAAATTGAAAAGTTTGTACAATAACTGATAGACCAGTGATTTTTTGGTCAGTAAATCACTACATTTATTGCCTTGTTAATCTGGTCCAGAGTTAAGAATTTATAAGATATAATATTTAGTTAGCCTCTGTAGTGTTAAGATTCTCGTGTAATGAGCAATCAGACAGCTATTAGATGATGTATAGCTACAAATAAGAACAAATAAATAACACTTAACAGAACACAAATACAAAGTAAATTAGAAGTTTTCCTCATACTCACGATAAGCCTTTGCTCTGGAAACATTTCTTCAAAGCAGAAGCATTAAGAGATTCCTCAGGGAGTCTTCCTTCTGGATCAGGCACCCTGTCATTAAAATGAATGCAAATATTATTTGACAGAAAACAAAACCAGGTTTCTTCGTTATGTGAAAACCAATGAGTTAAATTCCTTTGGAGGATTTTCTTTCTCTTCCTGCAAAATGGTTGATTATTCATTAAACAAGAGATTGAACATAATTCAATAATTGGATAAAAAATATTTTCAGAGAACCTAATATACCAAAACTAACATTTAACTGCTTGTTTTTCTTCCTGTTAAGAAAAAACCAGTTGCCAAGTCTACTAGAAACCTAGCATCTTACAGTGCATCTAGCCTGCCCAGTGAAACTTGGATAGGTGGACCTCCACATACTTCAACTGCTTCAGCTCCAGCCACGGCAATCATGTCCGCCCAAGATACTAAGAAAGGTAAATGAAAACGTGTTAGTCTACACCAAATCACTTACTATTAGCAGCAGTTACCAGATAGAAGAAGAACCTGGTTGGATAGCATCTATCTGAGTCTTTGCTTTTTGCAGAACCTAAAATATACGTCATACATCCACTGAGATATTAGCTGGCTGTTAAATGTAAGATAAAATATTTATCTTAATGATAAAGTAATTTAGACTATAGAACATACTATCATGTAGAATTCTTCAAAATAGTAACAGAAAGAGCTGCGATAGAAGAGGGATAAAAAAATAGTGAGACAGAGCATGCCTTTACTGATTTTTTCAGGCCAGCATTTTCGGGTCTTTCAAGTTCATAGACTATAGAACCATTCATACCACCTGCAAAAGAATGCAAAACATCCGAAAAAGTTATCACTACCACTATCCAGGCTTTTTCACCATGCTAGCGAGGATTGGTTTAGCGTTATGCTCCTGATGCCAAATTGGATGATCAAGAAAGCATGTGGAGTAGTCGATGCAAGCTTAATTAAAATTTATACTATCATCCCGAAGTAGGACTAGCTACATATTTAACCGGAAACAAATAATATATGCATAGACAGTGTAAAGGTCATTTATACTATCATCCAATCCGTTAAAATTACAAACCATCATATATAAACTAATGATAATTTCTGGTTGGTTGACACTGACACAACATGCCAATTAAACACTTTAACCAGTACCAAAACCGAAGATAATTTTCAAACCTGATAATATCCAACCGTTTCAGACAAATATCTCACTTTCATTATACACAAGACAGTAAAATTCCATTGGGTTTTGCTAGAAAACTGGAAGGACTGCTAAAATTAACAGCAACTTTGAGTCATAGGACAACACAAGTAACATACCTGTGTTGTCATCGATGTCAAAGGTTCCAGCATCGTGGAAAACCAATCGAAGCACCCCAGCTGCCTTTCCCTTAGACAACACCTTCCTCACCTCTTCTTTAATGAGAAGATACTCCTTTGCACCTGCCCTTCAATGGCCACAATGCATTCAAGACATTAGTGTAATACTGTGATTGCGAATATTTTCATGCGCAACATCCAAAGTTAATTATATACATACTTACTGCAAGGCGTTGGCTGGGAGACAACCTACGAGAGGAAGAAGACATGGCCACGTGACTATGCAGATCAGCTCTCTCCTGCTTCTACTAGAAACCGCTAAATCTGCGATTTACAGTTACCGTTTTGAGAAATTGTAAAGTATAAACGCAATAACAACCTTTGTCCGAGAGAGTTTTTGGTTTAAGGTTGTTGTCTTGTCTCACTCACCTGAAGAACCATTGTCGGGGCGGAACTTGACATTTGAGAAAGATGAATGTTGGGATTTGGCGGGAAAATGGGTTTTGGACTCACCTGAAACGGTGCCGATTGAGCACCGCACAACGTGCTTACTCACACCTAATCTCATTATCGCTGCCCAACGCCACACACTCCAACGCACCTTCTTTCTGTCACTTATTTCTTTTACACTTTCATTGTTTTCGTATCAAAATTAACATTATACTAATTTGCAGTAGATACATTTTTTTATATTTTTAGCTTTTTATAAAAAAATATATCTCGATAATATTTTAAAATTAAAAAATAATTAATTATTATCCTAATTTTATATTTACAAAACCGTTTCTTCTCTTTTACGAATAATAAATAATAAACTTTCCTTGCTACTTACTTCTCTCCAAGCTGCTCTTCACGTTTATATTTATTTTTTTATTTATATAGATAGATACACAGGGACAACAAAGCTGCATAAAACTTTAAATGCTTACATTATAATTTGTTTTCTAAAATATAAAAGTTTCCCAATATTAGAATAACAGAATATTTCTAAAATAAACCGTGATAGAAAAAAAAAATAGAAGAATATATTCTAAATAGGAAATAGAAATATTTACCTTTTTTGAAGGCCACTGTTGTGACGGAAAAGGAACCATTTCCAAGTTAAAAGTCAGAAAATATATTCCATTTGAATCTATCACGAATCTTTTATGGATACTCCAAATATGAAAAAGTATTCACCATATTTGTCATAAAGCATCCAGTTATTTTTTACTTTTTAAGACAATTCGATGACTAGATACGATTTCTACACTTGTAGGAATAAACTTTGGTACTTGGATTGTCTTTTTTTTTTAAGCGTTGTTTTACTGTTGTTATGATGGTGATGATCGAAAATGAATATGTTTGGAAGTGAGTGTATAAAGAATGAAGAAAAGAAGGAAACATAGAAATGCAGGGTGATTATGACTAACTATATATATTACAAAATTTGAGGAAGTTAAAGAAAATGTACAAGAGGGGGAAGCATGAGAAGCCACACAGAAGAGTAGCTAAACCTGCATGGCTTTCTGCTGCATTAGATACTAGTTTACTGAACAACACACGACAGAAAAAACAAAGACGCAGGAACTGTTATCTAGGCCCTGAAAGACGAACCGCAGAGAGGTAAGCATCACTGTTACAGTCTGAGGGAGCAGAAGAGGTGGCCCCTTCACTGGAGGATTTGAACACAGCGGCATAAAGGCGAGAACCCAAGAAAGAACTGGTTGGTGGCTTAGGAACAGTACAAAGACCCTCCAACATTTGCACAACTTTACTCATAGATGGTCTCATTGACATGTCTTCCTGTATGCACCACAACGCAACTTTGATAGCACATTGAAACCTGTCATCGCTCTCGTCAATTTTCAACTCCGAGTCAAAAATATCCCTCAGCTTCCCTTCTTCCATCATTTTAAAAGCAAAAGTGGGGAAATGGGATTTCTCTGAAGACTCACTAGGATCATAGTTTTTCCTTCCCCCTATGATCTCTAACAACACCATCCCATAGCTGTAAACATCACTTTTCTCTGATATAGCGTAGTTTGTTATCCACTCCGGCGCAAGATAGCCCCTGGTGCCCCTCAGTGTCGTGAAAACATGGCTTTGTTCTCGATTCATGAGCTTAGCCAGCCCAAAATCCGAAACCTTGGCCATGAAGTGTTCATCCAGAAGAACATTTTCTGGTTTGATGTCACAGTGAACAATCTTGGAGTCACAATCTTCGTGCAGATAAGCAAGCCCTTTTGCTGTTCCTACAGCAATATTGAACCTAGTATCCCAATCCAACAGAAACTCGCCTTTGTTTTTCTTGAATATCCATTTATCCAAGGAGCCATTAAGCATGTACTCATAAGCAAGAAGCCTGTGAGTTCCATCAGCACAGAATCCCTTAAGCCTAACCAAATGGAGGTGATGAATGCTGCCAATGATGCTAACTTCAGCCCTGAACTCCTTCTTTCCTTGTCCAATACTTTCCAATTTCTTCACTGCTATTTGAGTTCCATCTGCTAGAACTCCCTTATACACTGACCCAAAACCCCCTTGCCCAAGCTTCACAGAAAAGTTATTAGTGGCCGTTTCAAGGTCCTTGTAGCTGTAACGGATTGGCATACCAGTTAAATTCTCCAAGAAATTGGCCTCTTCTGAACCATCTGTAGGAGACTCAGGCACCCTTTGCTTTCTTCTTCGGTATCTAACTCCCCAAAAGACCAGACCGCAAATGACAAACAAGGTTACTATGACAATGATCACAACAACTATGGTGTGTTTATTGCCACTTCCACCGCCCCCAGAACCCGAGCCAGAAAGTCCTTCTCTCGAGACCTTGATATAAGAAACATAACCAGGATCAGAATCAGGTTTCTCAAAGCTTCCTACACTGTCCAACAAGAAACATTTCCCCGAACTTCTGTGGAAGAACATAGCAACGCAGGAACAGTTTCCATGGCAAGATGTTTGGCAACCAGCCAAATCGGTTTTGGAAAACGGTTGAAGGAATTGAAGCGCAAAGTAATCGAGTCCGTCATCAGCTTTAACCAACTGAATGGATTTTTCTGAGTCACCACCGCAAGGAGAGTCAAAACCAGTTTTGCAACTAGGAATAACAGAAGGGCAGCTACACCTGTTAGCCGTGCATATGGAGTATGCACCACAAGGTTCTGGAGTGCCGCAAGGATCTTCGGGAATTTTTTCAGAAGCAGCATTTGACACTCCACTGCCGAGGGTATAGAAGGTGATGAAGCCATCACTCCCCAAAACAGCAATCCAAGTCGCATTTGAGTCTGGACCTGAAGAGAAAATGAACTGCCACAACAGCGATTTGCTCTTGTCATAAAACCTCCATGAGTTTTTACTAATGTTTGCTGAAGCAACTTCATCGCCGCCCTTGTTGATGATTCTGCGGCTGTCCGTCTGCATAGTCCAATAAGGCTGCGGAGTTTGAAAACCTGCGGAGAGAACAACAATACCAGACTTGATCTCAAGAACATGGGTCAAGCGGTTCGCGCTAGGATCACTGACGAGCTTCATTCCCTCTGTGAATTCCTGAGCTGGCAGCAAAGTATCTGTTGGATGGCTGAAACTTTGCCAAATCTCTGTGCTATTATCACTCCCAAGCAAAACCAAATTCCCAGTGTCACGCAATTCCATTGAAGAAACCCCTTTGCCGCTTGTGTTGGTAGACCAGACCACGGTTCCGTCTTTCTGCAAGAAGGCGTTGCCCTTGTCATCAAACACAAAATTGTCTGAATTAGCAACAGGAACTGCTCTATTAGCAGTCCAAACGACCCTGGAAGTGGCCTCGTGGATGATTGAAAGTAGAAACTTGGTGGTGTCATTCACTGTGGTGGCAAAGCCAAAGGAAAATTGTCCCTCGTTTGATACGAGGAATTTGCCATTTCTGTCAATCCAATTCATTTGAGAACCCCTTATTACGGGTAAGACCCTTCCAGTATATTGATTCGCAGCTAAACAAAATTTGCACAAAAGGAAAAGGGTGCCCACAATATGCAAGAAAGACCGATGTTTTCCCATGTTCACTCAACAACGAATGGAAATCAAAAGTACAGGAAAGAAATAAAATTCATCTGAAAGAAAAGGCAAAAAAAAAAAAAAAATCTAACCGCTAGCAGTATGAGCCCAACATCCCAAAAGAGAATAAGAAGTAAAGAGAAGATCTTTCTTGCAGTTTTATCTTTAATTTAATGGTGTGTAATAGAAGGAGAAAGAAGAAAGGAGAGAACATGAACAAAAACCAACGGGGTAAGAAAAAATAGAGGATTGACCAATGAAGAGGAGTAAAAGATGAATTTTAATGCAAGGAATGGTGATTTAACACGTGAGATAATGAAAAGGAGTGTGTGCATTGGATGAGAGGGGGATTGAAAAGGAAGTGTGCAACGGAAGTGTGGATACGGCACGGTGAGATTGTGGCTACGGAGGAGAGGAGAAGAGAAGAGAAGAGAGGAAAAAGAAAGTCAAAAATGACAACTGGAGAAGTAGTGATTGTTTGACCGTGAGTCTATCTGTCTGAGTGTCTGTGGCACGTGAGAGCAGATAGATCAAGTTGCAATGAAAGGGATGAAGCAGAACAAGCACAGCAATGAATGAATGCGTTTGTACTTGTATGTATATAGCAGCATGGTGGATGGAAATGGTTCCAAAGTGGATCTGACTTTGGTTGCCTCTGTACTTTACAGCTAATTCTGGTTTTGGAACCGTGAAAAGCATTTAAGGAACCTGTCTTCTGTCTTTTTAAATTCATTTTTTTTGGATTCATGGATTCACCCATGATTCCATAACAATCACTTCTCAGAAACTAATAACCTATTTCTAAGCCACCCTTTTATTTTACATCCCACTTCTAATTCCTACATGATTTCTTAACATCAACAGTTTTTTCTTTTTTTCTTTTCCTAACAAGTTTATGATCACATTTTTTTCATTAGTCAAGATAATTCTGTCCCGCATTGACAATATTCTATTTTTTAATGTTCATAGTTAAATTAAACAACTCTGTGATGGATTCATCGTTTGGTGGTTGTGTTCTGATTCTTTTGTACGCAGAAAACAACTTAAAAAATATTTATTTTATTGTTGAGAGGACAATGATTAATGGTTTTCAAATAAAAAATTATCAAAAGTACGCTTAATGATCTTGTAGGTCTGTTTTTAAAAAATTAATTGGATCTTTAATTTTTAATAAAGTAACAATATAATATTTTTAGTCCAATTAATAACAAAATTTTAAAAAATAAATAGTAATGATTTTAATTAGGTATAATATAATTTATAACAATTTTAAGTGATGATTTATAAAACTATCAACTTCAATTCCAACTGAAACAATAATTACATTATTGTATTTTTAAAGATTAAAAAATTATTAATTAAAAACTTTAAAGAATGTTATTGAAGCAAAATATATATTCGATTGGATTTTAATTTAACAACTTTTCAAGTGGCTCTTTAATTAAAAAAAAATAACCTTCATTTTTTTTTCCTCTAATTGTACTCTCATGCAATCAGCATGTGAAAAATATAGTGAGCCTTTAAAGAATGCAGGAAGCCTGATTTTTGTAATAAATATATCAACAATTAACAAGATGAAAGGAAAAAGATAAGGATAACTTCTACTAGGATCCAAAGCCAAAGAATAAAAATAAACCATTAAAAATAGAATCTTGATTATATGAAAGGTAGAAACAAAGAAATATTATGTGGTATCACATAAGAAACAAAGAAATAAGTAGAAATTGAAATTATCGCTGCATAACAAATGGAGTTTCTTAAAAATTAAAAGAAACCTTGCGAAAAAAATACAATTGAAACAAAATTATGCAGAAAGATAATCAATCTAAAAGAGATAAATAACATCACATTCTTTATGTTCACACACTTTCATATTAAAACTACTTATACTAACTCTTGGATCACACGAAATCAACTAACTTGGAATTGATAATTTTGGATGAAGTGTCACGCTTATTCCTTTATCATTTGCCACGTATTTTGCTGTCTTGGTTTTACTATTTTTCTAAACAATCCTTGTTGCACCTATGCTCCTCGTACAAGATAAATTAACTTTAATTATATCTAAATTCATCATTAATAATATATTTTATTTATATTTAAGTTCTGAAATAATATGTATAATTTACTCCAGAACATAAATAATGGGAGCCATGTATATGTAAATTGTTATGTATATATACACAATTCTTCAATTGATTATAGTTTATGCATTTTCATTAACACGTGTCAGAGACACCTATATGTGAAGTGATTCATCATTCATACGTATGCATTAGCCAATAAAAACGTTGGAATAATCGGTTATTATATTTTATTGCTAATGCAAATAAATCCACAATACATGCACTGTTTAGACAGATAGTATTATAATGCAACCTGCTTTCTAACTTTTTTTTTTTTCTCTCTCTCTCCTTTTACTTCAATTGCAATTTATTGCTACCTGTGGTTCGTGTTGAAGGACTGTGGGACCCGAAAGATTAAGTTAAATTAACTATGAGTATGTAAGATAATTGTTTTAATAGTACTTTAGTTTAAAAACTCCATATTTCTGATTATAAAATGTTTTTTATTGATTTGAACGAGTAAAATGGTACTGTATTATTTTTATATTAGGTTTCATTTATTTGAGGACAAAGCATTGTGACTGCAGTGGTAAAAAACTTAACGAGTTTGGTTTATATTAATGCAAAGTTGGACGAACGTGAGGAGAGCGTCAAAGTTGGTGCAACATATGAAAGTGGAAAATGCTGAGTAGATCCATTTTTCTATTGTAAGTTCTCTTCCATTGTTCAGCTATTGTTCTCATAAAATAAATCTTTTATTTTCTAATATGAACCTGGTTTCCTTTATTCCATGTATAGAGTCTTCTGTTATAACTTTTTTTATTTATAAAACTCGAATTTCAGATACTATTTAAATATATTGAATTCAATATCATATTAATCAAGTATTTAATGGTATATGAAATTAATTTGTTTTTCTAAAGAGAACAAAACACACATCTTTTAAAGTTAATGATTGAGTTGGAAGATAAGTAAATTTTGTTAATCTCTTTGGTTTTTTATAGACAACATCAAATATAGTTGTCAAAAACTTCCATTCTTAATTAACTTGAACAGTTCCATCATGATTAGTTATAAATAACAAGCTTTAGATAACTTAGTTTCATTTTCAAAAAGCTTATGAAATGATTCATTGAAAAAATAACGTGAGTAATAATTCAATATTTTTTATTTTTCTTATATCTGAAGTTGTTCATATTGTGTAGAGAATATTTTTTGTTTCTTGAGTTATTTTTACAATTTGATGAAGATGATTTGGTGTAAATTATATTTTTTTCCTTGAAATATTTTTTTATATTCTAGAACAACATTATCAATCTTTATATCATTGACAATTTTATCTACAACAATATTATTAGTAATTTCTTCATTCTTTTCATTTATCTGCTTGTATCATGGAGGAAATTTATATTTTGAAGAACATTTATCAGTTGTGTGATACAAGTCACGAAAATAACTGCATCACTTTCTATTGTTGTATTTTAGCTTCATCCATTTTTTAGAGATCTCTAACTTCTATTATTGTCTTAGCTTTCCATTTCTTTAACTTCTAGTAATATTAAGGAGAGTCTTATTAGACAAAAGATTTTGAACGAATTGTCGTTTTTTTTTTTTATAATCAATGAGAAAACACAATTTATGTTAGGTAAAGTTTTATAAGTAAAATTTAAATTTTAACAGTGACACCAACATCAATAACACATTTCAAAAAACACATCACATATTTTTTTTTTTACTTCACGACTTTCTTAATCAAATAACAACTACTCTTAATTATACTAAAAAAGATTTAAATTATTTTAAAATTTATAATTTATAATTAAACGTAAATTTCCGTAGGAAGAGATCTGTAAAAGGAAACTTGATTCTATGGTTGGGTTGTTTGCATGATCAAATCAGCATTTATGTTTCACGGGATTGACTTAGTTTTAATTAATGTTCCCCAAAGAGTAATTGTTAATTAAATTATCGTGCAAAATATGGCCTATCGATGTTTTCTAAATATTATAAATTAACTTAATTTAAAAATGATGATAGGGTTAAAAAATATGCTGATTTTTCGAATTCAAACACTTATATATAATTAATAAAGTTGCTAGTTTTTTATAATAATTATAACTACTGTAAGAATCACAGTAAACATTATTTAAAATCATTACTTTTTTGCTAACATTATATAGAAGTTAAATTGATTGAAAATTATGTGATTAAACAATAAATGTTAAAAGCATTATTTTATTATTGAGATAAACTAGGGTCAGCATCATCATTAAGATAATTTAATTTCTCAAATAAAGACAAACTTTACTTTATCATAAAATTAAAATATGTATTAAAAATATTTGCAATTAAGGTCACGCCATCTAGATAATTTTTTAACATTTTGTAAGAAAATTGCACCAATTTTGGTGCTTAAACATGTGCAAATCCACCTCAATAACTTGAACTCCTTTATAATTTGGTCTGGAATTAGCTTCTGGAATCTGGGGTTCAAATCCCCGGTTTGGGTTATGTCGTAGGTTATCAAGATCCTTTGACTCAATCGAAAACTTGTACCGAAAAAAATAATTAATTATTTGATTAGGTACTAAGCACGTAAAAAAATGCAACCAAATAACCCACAAAGAGAGTGAGTTGTTAAATCCATCGACTATTAGCTCTGTGATTCCACCATTACTATTATTATTAGTTTAATCCAATTAGAAAAGGAAGAACACGGAGCAATTTTTCAAAAGGCCAAACTTTTTGACGCCATTGTTCAAACAATTTTCTAAAGTGATAATATTAATTCATTAACATGGTAGTAAAATTAAGACCTTTTCTTCAGCGTTCGGTAGAATTATGGAACAAATTTCTACCACAATGCTACTAAATTAGTATTGTTGTTATATTAACTAACATTGTATTACCAACTAGGAATATATAATTGTCGAGAATTGTGAATACCTTGAAAAATTTTAGACAAGTTGCTATGATGTACCACTATTGTTTAGTATTTATAGATTGACAATAATAATGAGATCTATCGATTTAAGTGTAGTAGTAAACGACAATAAACACCCACGCAAAGTTTTTCAAATTTTAAAAGTAATGACGTTTTATACAATTTTGAGTATGTAGGTTACATTATGTGCTAAAATATTGTAAGAAAATTTAATGCACTAAATTAAATGTCTACTAGGTATTTGAAGTAAATGCAAATTTTATGAACACCTGTTTTCCATACACCATCATGAAATGAAAATTATACACATCACAAAATGAAAAATATACACGTCACGTGTTATGATTTTGTTAACTGAACAATTGAATATTTTTATATGGATGGTATCCTTTCACGAGGCTCCACATTAAATAGGTGCACATGATCCATTTTGGACCAGAGTTAATAATCTCAATGCACGTTTTATTAAAGAATTTAGTATTAACTATGTAAAACAGAAAATTAGTTAATAGCAGAGTTGTAAGTTTCTTTAAGTGATTAGGTATTTAAAGAATTGATGATTTAGGTGAATGTATTTAATTTCTCTTAACCGAAGTATGTTTTTGAGTTTATGTGAATAATTTTTTTTTCCTTAATCTCAAAATTTTGTTACCTTCTAGATATTGTTATGCGTGACTAAAATTAAAATAAGAAAGTAAAGTGGGAATTTTTAAAAACAGCGTCAATTTTTTTAAGTGATTATATAATTTTATTGATTTTAATTTCTATTATGTGTTATAATATATGAGCCGCAAAAGATATATAACTTACATCTACAAATGTCGTCATGATTAGATAGGATAAGGTGACAACATTAAATCATCAAACACGTCACATAAATATCCCAAAAATAAAACCATTATTAACAATTTGTACCGCTTTACAAAAACTATTTTCTTTATTACCTCAAAATTTTGGTAAGTAATTTTTTAAAACTTTACTTTTAGTTCATATAAATTAACTTTAACTTATAAGAATAATATTTTAAAATTTTATATATGTAAAAGAAAAACTCTTACAATTGAAAAAAGAAATTGAGAGATAAAAGTATGGTGGTGTGAAGTGACGACCACATCCTGATTCTTTATGAGAGGCGTGAGGGTAGTATACAGTGTACACAATTTTTATATTCCCATAGTCAGTGGTGTATCAACAATTACAACAATATCATAATATATGAAACCCATCCCTTCAAAATTAAGTGCTTTCATTAATAATTAAATTAGGCCGAATGATGCACTTCAAGTCAATTCAATTATTTAAATCATGGAGCATGACATGAATCATATATGTAAGTTCGGTTTGCTCTTTATTTCTTTACACTTTTTTCTTCTAACAAAATAGTTATTGTAAAAACTTAGTCTTTTGGTGTAACAAAACAAGTGTGATATTTTATTTTAATTTTTAATTTATTTAATCATATATCTAAAATATGTTTGAATTAATATTAAAATATGTTGGGTCTTGAGGTTGGGCTCAAACAAATAATTAGATTAGGAATAAACAGTACGAGCGTTTGTGGTCAGCAAGCTAAGTGGGTGTATTTAGCAATTTGGAACATCTTCTCTATCCTATGTTTATTTCTGCATGAATATTATTCACACAGATAGAAAAACATGGATATTTCCGTTAAATTAAATAGAAATGCAACGATGAAAATATGGAAGAGATAAATTCGAATTGTCGTTCTATTATAAACGAAATGCCAAAGAAAGTAAGCTGAAATATAATATTTTACAATTTTAACCATAATAACAAACCTAATAAATTATTATATTGTATAATATAATAATTGATTATATAATAT
>Ga0123340_1003172_pt1 | contig 15301 bp, 9 predicted proteins | sample SirMexnodulemix_FD_89961 | JGI IMG/M metagenome (GOLD analysis project Ga0123340, IMG submission 89961) | Root nodule microbial communities of legume samples collected from Mexico - Siratro Mexico nodule mix | ecosystem: Host-associated > Plants > Roots > Nodule | place: Mexico: Nepantla... | reverse complement strand
AAAAAACCACAAAGTTTCCATAAAGAAGAGAAAAAAAAAAAAAATCTAGGCCACGAAAAAAAAACTTTATTTAAAGTTTAAAAATAAACTTAAAAAAAAAAGTAAGGGTTTAGTGGAGTAAAAAAAAAAAAAAAAAAAAAGGCATAATTTGTAAGGATTGAAAAGCATTTTCTTAATTATGCAGATAAGTTATTTCATTATTTCCTACAAAATATAAGGCGTCCAATATTATTTTATTAGTTTTCAATTATTTATGTTACTTTATAATTGATTTTATATTCGTATTGCCCAACATTTGTAACATAATTCACATTTTAGTGCTTATATTCAATTAATGATACTTGACGTTGAGACCTTACTTAGAGGAAATTTAATCTCATATAATCTTTTATGTATTATTCAATAATTTACTCTAAGTAACGATGTAAAAAAGGTAATGTAAAAATTCAGAATTTATCAGTCGCCCTACTTTACCAAGAATATGGATTTATTTTAAGAATCTGGTATCATAATTTACAACATATACTCTTTGGTGTATGACTCAATTATTTTTTTCCAACTAATAATTAAAAATATGATTAATATTTCCTTTATAATTTAGTAGTCAACCATATTTAATAGTTGATGCCCTCAAATTCATGCATTGCATTTATAAGAATTTCTTCCATACAAATATTAAATATTGAATCCAAATAGTTTAGTCAATAATTCAAATTTAAACTTTTTTTTCTCATAATCAATTAATTAATGTATTCAAAATTTCTTTTAAGTTAGTGTTTATAAAGAAATTAATTATATAATTTAGTTCTTTTTTTTAAGATGCACTGACTATATTCAATGTTATGTAATAACTTTCTTAAGGGGTTCACGTGTTATGATAGTTCTTACTATTGTTATGTAAAACATGTATAACCAAAATTATGTAAAACAATATATTTAACCTGAGTACTAAAAATAAGAAGGAAAGGGGAATTAAAATATATAATCGTAAAAGGAAGAAATGATAAAAAAAAATGGTGGATAGAGCTTCCACCCAAAAATTGAATGGATTAGAGGCTTGGAAAATTAATGTGTGTCTAACGATTACTTTGTTTTATGATGTCATTCTTGTTGAGAGCCATTTGGACAAGAGCCTTAAGACACGATGCTTTTTATTAAAGATAATCCTCATTCAACATTTATCCACCACTAAAGTCAAAGTAGAGTATTTTAATATTCATTTGGAAATGAATATTACAAGTCATAATTCTTTTAAATATGAAGATTTTGATTTAAGAAAATATATCCAAGTAAAACTAGTTTAATCATCAATAGATGTAATAAAATATTTTATATTGAGTATGAGAAGCCACATGAGATACACTCTCAAATATCATTATCAATCGTATTTAACAAAAAAAATATATAAATTAATTAAATGAAAATAAAAGTGTTTTAATTTACTCAATTTGCGAACAAAACAGAAAACTGATGATATTTTTATTTTTCAAAAAATTAGATTTGAAAAACTTAGACAAATCTTAAACCTAACCTCTTATGTCAATTCTTATAAGAATCAAAACACGATTATAAGCAAAAGAGAAATGATAAGAAATAAATTAGAAAATAAATAATTTTTTTCATTTTAGGCTCCTTCAATATTACTTTTCTTTATGATTAATATGAAGTACGAACGATTTCTATTATTTTATTTTTGTAAAATAATTGACGATATGTTATTTGTTTGTAAGCATTGCCCTTAAATTGATAAGTTTGACAACAAGTAAAGTCTAAAATGTTTCCAATTTCAACTTAGAGGTAAGGAAAAAAAATATGAATCTCCATATTGAGATGGTTAATGTTGTTAGTATTATTGTTGGTAATGACTCTAAAACATATTCTTCAAGAAGTGATGTTCCTAATAATGAATCTAATCAAGAAAATAATTTAGAAGGGATGTCAAGTTTTGTTGATGATTCCCAACAGACTTCTCCAATTCAAAATGTTGAGTATAAACAACATGTTTCTCGTAAGGGTGACTTAGCTCACTTTGGCTCTTTCAAATTCTTTTACTAAATTGCTTGATATGGATGAAAAATTATCCCATGATAAGCATAAAAAATGTGAACATTGTGTATTCTAATCCTCCCTTGGTTACTCATGTTTCGGCGCTCTAAGCTCTAAATTTGTTCATTCTAAAGAGAATTCCTTACATGATATTAGTAGTATTTGGTTTCTAAGAGGTGAGGAAATATGTTAGAGGAGGAGACTTCTAACTTATACTTTGATGGTCATGATGATAATGGTTATGCTGAGATTAAGCTTGATTTCATAATGACTGCTAATTTGAAAGTCTAGGGTTTCATTCTAATCCTTCTGATTTGCACTTAACTGTTGTTGATTCATGCTCTATAGGGTTACAACTAAATGTTGTAGGGATGCATAGTTCTTTCTTTAAAGTTTGAGGATGAGTGTAAGTTAAATATCGTAAGTATTGGACTAATCGAGTGGTGGAGCACGGATTTTTAGTGATAAGAATGAGTTAAAAGGATGTATTCATATTTTTTTAGAAAATCTGGAAGACCGAGGAAGGATGTTTCTATAATTGCTAAAAACTTGTTAAAGTGAATATTACAAAAAATAAATAATAAAGGAGTTTGTATACCTCAATTTTAATTTTTTTCTTTTATTATTTTATATTTTTATTTTTTAACATAACAAATAAACATCTTATATCTTTTTTAGTTTCCTTCACCTTTTATTTTTTTATATTTTTATATTACTTTTGTAAGTTGTTTTATTTTTTTTATTTCCATAAATCTATTCTATAGTCTCATGTTTTTTCTTCTTTTTAATAAATTTCATATAATATCTTTATGCCTACATGAACTTTAATAAAAAAATCTATAATTTATTTGACTTACTCTTATCAAAACATATAAATATAATTAAGAAAATAAAATATTTCATGATTCACAATATATATTAAATCTCTTTAATAAATAATAAAAAAAGAATATTAGTTATTATGATAAGAAATATAAGTATTTCAGTAACTTAAATTAATTTTTCAATTTATTAAACATTGTATTTTAAAAATTTGATGAAATACTAGAAAAAAAAAAGTTATAATATATTTAAGATACTGAAAGCTAAATAAAATTACAGAGAGGAGAACCTGAGCAGTACATTGGTAGTAGAACTGTAGAGGAAACGAAGCGTGGTGTGCCAGCTAAGCTGGAGATGTCGGTTCCTCTTCAATAATCCTCTTCTGCTTAGGGTTCCACCCTTTCCATCTCTCTAAGCAACACCACCTTTTCCATCCACATTCCTCTCTGGTACGACGTCGTTTTCTTCTCCATTTTTTGTTTCATTCTCCTTGCCTTTTCTGGGATTCCGAGGGATGCCTTCCCAAGAACCTTCCAGAAACTTCTCCTTTCCCACTTCATTCCCCGTCTCTCACCAAGATTCCAAAGATCTCACTTTCTCTGCTCCTTTTTCTACATTTTAAGATTGCATAACAAGATTCGCCTCTCCACCAAAATCCTTTTTTTTTTCTTCTTTCATTGGGGTGTAGAATAATTAAATGAACACGTTTAAGATCAACGCGCTCTCATCGCTCTGCGTGTGATTTTGCATAATCATGGTTTTTGAGTAATGATTAGCTCTTTACAGTTAAAATCCTCTTCTTGTTTGCTGTTTTGCTTTTGACACAAAGGATATGTATTCCGTTGTTTAATCACTGCACGTGATTCGAGTTTCTTTTCCTATTGTAAGTTCAATTAAAATGCCAATTTTGCACTTTTGAATCTGATTAAAGTGTTTATGCTCGTGCCCATTTTCTTTGCTTTAGGTGGGTAAGTCAAATTTAGTAACTTTATTTTGTGCCTGGAATGGTAGTGTCTAATTAAGTCTTCTTGAATGTGGGGAACCTTAAGTGGGAGATTGGTGATCATTTACGATCGTGGATATAAACAATGTAGAAGGCTTAAGGTGAAATGTGTGAATCTGTTACATGTCTATCCCCTTGCATTTTAGAATGTTTGCTCAATAGTTACAAATCATTGATAGATTTGATAGATACCTCTGATATGAGCATTGATGTTTGTTTCTATTGATCAATGCACACTGCTTTTTACAGACAATTGGAATAGTATTTGTTGTGGAGAGCAGTGTAAAGTTTAATTCAAATGCGTTTGATGTCTAAGTTTTAGCTGACAAGAGCGGCATTGTGTGATTCATTAGGCAACCTCACCTAGTAGTGGGAAAAGGGCTTTTGTTGGTTGTGGTGCTGTTTAATGTATATAATCTGAGTGATATCCAATGTTCCTTGACTGTTTTCAAAATTATTTTGCAGTATATAAGTCATCATGATGCTGTGACAGTTGAAGACAGTGTATTGTGGGGGAGTAGGCTTGTGATTAGTTCTTTGAGAGTGTTGAGGAAGTAAGCAAAAGGATGTCAAATAGTAGGAACACACATTGGTGTTACAGTTGCAGGAGGCCAGTTCGGTTGGGACGGAGAGATGTGGTTTGTCCTAGCTGTAATGAGGGATTTGTCCATGAACTTAATGATATGGTTCATGTGAATCCCTTTGACTTGTTTGGAATGGACAACAACAATGAAGAACGAGATCAAAGGGTTGGACTCATGGAAACCTTCTCTGCCTTTATGAGGCATCAAATGGCAGACAGAGGCAGAAGCCGTGACATCAGGGCACAAACAGATTCAAATCCTGAACACAATGCAGGGTTTGCTCCTCTGCTGATCTTTGGTGGCCAAATACCTTTCAGATTATCTGGCCACGGTGGCTTTGAGGCTCTCTTTAACGGGGCTCCGGGAATTGGTCTGACAAGAGGTAACACAGGAGACTATTTTGTTGGTCCTGGACTTGAAGAACTGTTTGAACAGCTTTCTGCTAATAACAGGCAAGGTCCAGCACCTGCATCAAGATCTTCTATTGATGCCATGCCTACCATCAAGATCACACAGAGACATCTTAGATCAGATTCACATTGTCCTGTGTGCAAGGATAAATTTGAGCTGGGGTCTGAAGCAAGACAAATGCCATGCAACCATTTGTATCACTCAGATTGCATTGTTCCATGGTTGGTGCAGCATAACTCCTGCCCCGTTTGTCGCCAAGAACTGCCAGCACAAGGATTGAGTAGTAGTAATAGAGGCACAAATGGTAGAAGTAGAAGTGGAAGGGTTGGTAGGGAGAGCCAGGGAAGGAGAAATCCGTTTTCCTTTTTGTGGCCTTTTCGTTCTTCTCATTCCAGCAGTAATGATGAAGCAACTGGAAGCAGCACACCAGCACCAAGTATTCCAGAGAATAGCCATCATCATGCAGGGTATTCTGGTTGGCCATTTGAATGACTTAGTGTGAGTAGAAAGATTTCTTATTTGTTTATTAATCTGATCCTGTTGGTTGAAAAATCTTGTGGACTGATGCTGCTTGCTTGGGGTGAAAATGGTTTGAGACTGAGTCTTCTTCCACTCTGGATTTGCTTTCTGAAGTTGTGAACTATTTTGTATAAATGGTTATTTATGCATAATTGTTTGAATTTAATATTCAAATAACAAGTTTCTTTTTTATCAATAGAAAATATTTCATATAAATCTGAACAAGTGCTTTAAAAAAAGGCTTACATATAGTCAATGCTTTTTATGGGAATTCTGTTTAAAGTCTAAATGCACTGGTTCAAATTAAAATTTGTTCAAATAATATTTTTTTATATTACATGTTATTTTGTATAGACCATGCAAATCGTGCAGATAAAATTTGTTTATTAAAAAAGCAGAAAATTGTTTGTTTAAAGTAAACATTAAACGCAAACAAGTTCATACGAAATCGTTGTGATTTTATTGAACTCATCAATACAAATAAAAATAATAAAGCGATAATTAAGAAATCATTAGTATGAAGATGTATGATAACTAAATTGCCGTAATATTAATTATTTGATTTAATAAGAGGTGCATGAAATTTAAATGATAATATAAAAGTACATTTATTCATTTATGGTATTGTAATATTTATTTCCAAAGTTTACTAGAAATATACCATTATATATATATATATATTTTGGATTTGTCCTAGGTGCATTTTATCCCATCCAATTTGGTAGTCAAATTATTAAGTTTAATTTTATTAGTTTAAAAATTACTAGATACAAGTTGATCTATGTTTCCAATTTAAATTTAAAAAAAAAAATCATTAGTACTTCTTTTCTAATTGTTTCTCAATAAAACCTCACACTTACCCTAAATTTATGGTTGGTTTTGTAGAAAAAAAAAAAGGGAAGCAAAAGTGTTAGTTTTGGTTACTGAATGAAGAAAAAACAATTTAAAAATAGTAAAAATGACAACACTATTTATAATTATCTTCTTTTTTAATTTATTTTATCAAACTATACAATGTTTAAAAGATTTTTTTCTTTATTTTTTATCTAATTCTACTTTAAGAAACAACAAATTACTTAATTTATTTCATTTCTATTTTCATGTAGAGATGGAACATATATTTGGGGTTCTAAAGCCATTTATTCTCAATACTGCTACCGACTTCTCTTTCAGATTCTAAAAACAATTATATTTTTTTTAATTTAAAAAAAAAAAAAGACAAACAACCACTCTGGAAAAGTCCTCACACTTTTATAACCCACTTCACTTCCTTTTTATTCATTCCTTTCCCTCCTTCCTTCTTTACAAACTTCAAACCCTAAAACACAACTATTAATTTTTCTTTATCCCATCAACCAATTATTATTATTATTATTATTTCAAATAATAAAAAAGCATTACACTCATACATTTTCCCTCACCTTCTCTATCACTGTTAAATGGGTAATCCAAACCCGACCCAAACTGAGGATGGGCCCTGACCCACTTCGCCGCCAATGGGAAAGTCTCGAGAACAACACCACCCTCTGCCCTCCATCGTCGCCGCCGAGGACTCGCGCCGGAATGAAGTGGCGGCGGGCTGCGCCGTTTCCGTCGTCGGACTCAAATGCCTTATCGTCTTGCTTTTCTCAGTCGCAGTTTCCCTCTCCGCTCTCTTCTGCTTACCCCCATTCGCAGATCCCAAGGATCTGCATTTAAATTCTAAGTACAAAGGTGGGTTTTTAACTTCTTCTCAAACAAATTTTTGGTTCTCTTTCTTCATTTAGTACTTTAATTTTAATTTTAGGAAATTTTTTAAATTAAGAAAAAATCCATGTGGTGATAGTTAGTGGATCTGTTTCTATAATTGGTGTTAAATTTTTTGTGTGAAGAAAATAAAAATATAGATTTTAACTTGTATAGGTATTTTATTTTTAATTTTTGGTTTGTCATAAAAATTGTTGGCGAATTAGCTGCGTGTGGGTAAAATAGAACGTGGCAGATTTTAATTTTCGCTATTTATTATATTTGTGGGGAAAAGGGTGATTTGTTTGTTGCATTGTGTTTTGATGTTTTCTTTACTTTGGAAGTTATTGTTCGAAACATTTATAATTAACTAATTTTAATGATAATTTATATTGAAATTATCTTAATGTTGCACGTGAATGAAAAAAGTTTCCCAGTTTTAGGATCAGACACTATCATATATGCTGTTGTGAATTTTGGTTGAGCTGGAATATTGCAGTGAGAGTTTTCTTCTGGGAAATGATATCTATTAAGTATTTTTGAAGCTTTTATGCTTGCTATGGAGAGGTTTCTTTGTGACTCTGTGTCAATAGTGATTAGTTGATAGGTTTAATGCTTATGTTAGCATTGAACATATCTTTTCCCGTAAAGAGAAAAACTTTACCTGTTAGAGCAAGAATGAATGGAGGTGTTGTAAGTGATAACTTGAAGAACCATCATAGGAGGTTAAGATCGATATGAGAAAGTGACAATATGAGGGCGTGTTTGTGTTCTATTCTTCAAATTATTTTTTGTTTCATAAAAAAAAAAACTAGTTTTAAAACTTATTTTTGAAAGTGGTAGCTCCTCAAGTTAAGAAAAAAAATCAAAACATCTTGAGTGTTTTTGGTACTTTATGCTTTCATATTTATATATTTTTCATACTTTCTTGCATTGTTCCATCTTCTTCCTAACTCTTTACTATCTATAAAGTAGATTTTCAAATTTGATTTACAAAATTGTTTTAAAAACAAAAAGAAACCCGATGGTTAAAGACTTCAGCAGATAAAAAGTAATGGAGTAAAATGGCAATTTTGTTGGATGATGCAATAATGGCAGTTAGCATTGGAATATATGTAGTTCCAATTATACTTCTTTAATAACATACCTTTTTGCCTCATACTTTTGCATGGAATTTCCACAATTTCAGACACAATATTCTCATCTCTGCTACAATAATTTATTTTCTTGTCGATACTGAGTTTAATTGCTGGAATATTTAGAGTAAATAATTTGCTTAGTTCAACAAACCATGAAATTAACTGTCTTTTTCTATGTTTTTGTCTTCACGTGCACTGGAATTAATGACAAACTAAATATGGAGTGGTTAAATATTTGAATTGTATTTAAATAAAATCATTACTGGTAATAATGACTAGATGAGAAATAACTGCTAATGGTATATATCATTTTGATTTGTAACTCTTACCAATATGATTAGAGAAATGCATGTAACATCTTATGAAAATGTATGTGATGCAACATCTTATGATGAACCATTGAATGTTATCTTCAATTTTGTGATATATGAAAATGTCCTTGTAATTATTTATAACCTTCCATGTCTAATAGCTTACCATACATTATTATATGATTTATTTGATAAAGGATGTAATGTTATTATAAGCATGATTATCTAATCTTTTATTTAATGACATTGTTTTAACTTTCCAGATCATGATATCGTTGCAAGCTTTTATGTGCAGAAGCCAGTTTCTGTGGTAGAAGAGAATATGTTGCAGCTTTCTGATGACATTTTTGAAGAGATAGGGGTTCCCTCAACCAAAGTAACTCCTTCACTGGTTTCTTTTTGTGAAACGTATTAATATATTTTTTTTGGTAAAAGAACTTTATTATTGTTAATTTTATTTGATATAGACATCGTTCTTATATTTCAAAACCAGGTGATCATCTTGTCTGTGGATCTCTTACCACGTTCAAACATGACAAAAGTGGTGTTTGCAGTTGATCCTGATGGTAAATATTCAGAAATGTCTGCAGCTGCCATTAGTTTGATAAGAGCATCGTTTAAATACTTGGTTATACGCCAATCATATCTCCTGCTCACTACATCCTTATTTGGTATACCCTCCGATTTTGAGGTGCTGAAATTTAAGGGAGGGATCACTATCATTCCAGAACAAAGTGTGTTTCCTTTGCAAACAGTGCAAACACTATTCAACTTTACTTTGAATTTCTCCATTTACGAAATACAAACAAATTTTGGTGAGCTGACAAGTCAGCTAAAGGCTGGGCTACATTTGGCTCCTTATGAGGTTTGTCTTTGTTATTCCTGTCCTTAATGTTTTTGTTGTATGTCTCCTTTTTGTAATTTGTTATACTTTCTTCAGTTCTGATGTTATGTCAAATCTGTTAATTATGGGTTCTATGTGATTACCTCTATATTGTGGGATATCTATCAGTTACAAGTGAACCATGTTTAAGGATGGACTCTGTAAGCAAAAGGAATAACATATAGCATGCAAAGTAAGCTAGCTGTCTTGTGTAAAATCTTTAAATTTAGGAATTCCTTACATAATATACATGTACTTGTTCTTAATACTGGGAGGATTTCAAATATACTGATCTCACCAACCTGATTCTGACTGGGTTTCCTTGTTGGTATGCAGAACTTGTATGTCATCTTATCAAATTCTGAAGGTTCTACAGTAGCTTCTCCTACCACAGTTGAAACGTCTGTCCTACTTGCAGTTGGGATTACACCACCAAAGGAGAGACTGAAGCAACTCGCACAAACCATAATGGGACATCATTCATGGAACCTTGGGTTGAATAACACTCAGTTTGGTAGGGTTAAGCAGGTTCGACTGTCATCCATTTTGCAACACTCCCTTCATGGCACTGGCGGAGGTGGCTCTGCTTTGTCACCTTCCCCTGCCCCTCTACCTCATTCTCACCACCACCACCACCACCATCACCATCGTCACCATCACCACCATAATCACCACCATAATGCGCATGTTTTTCCTGAAACTTCGCCTTCACCTTCACCTACACCTACAACTGGGGAAGGTGCTGCTTCACCTGAATATGGTTCTCCTGCCCCTGCAAGAAGTGTGTATGCCCCAGGGAGAAATTCTTATGCTCAACCTCCATGTCAATCCGGGTACAGAAAGAGATCCAGCCGGAATACTCAAAAACAATTTCGTCGTACACCTGAAGTTGCTCCTACTATTGCCCCACACTATCCTGTTCCCTCACCACAGGATGGACCCTCAGCACACGGTTTTCATTTCTCAGTTCCTGCTCTAAGTCCTTTACCAAACATAGCATTTGCGCATGTCGAGCCCCCTCCTAAGAATGAGCCATCTTCTGAACGTCCCAGCACACACTTTCATGGGCCATCACCATCTTTATGTGAGTATTGTTAATGGCAATTATTTTCATGAGCTAACATATTGTTAGAGAGTTTTACATAATTTTTTGTCTGTGCATTTTTAGTACTATTTGTCATATCTTGGTGTTAAACCTATCTCAGTTTATAAAGGAATTAGAAATTATTAGCTCAATGAAGTTGAGCTTTGAAGGGAAATATGAAAGGAGGAAACTACACATTGTGTGGGCTCAAACTAACTCGTACTCTGCATGTCCTGGAAAAGGTCTTTTGCAACATTTTGCATTGAAGCACACTTTCATGCTCGGGTCATACAGTTATAGAGTCTACTGCTTTCTTTTTGTTTTTGTTTTTATTGTCCCCTTCTTTTTCTAATGGAGGTTTCTAGTTCGTCAGTATCAAATTTAACATTCCAACACTGGATTATAGTCTCGAGAAATGCTAACATGAAATTCTTTGATACATTCTTTTCTATTGAGCAAATTTTGAGAGGGTCCCACTGAAAAGAGCATAGATGGTTTTTGTAGTGAGACCATATATGAAATTCATCTTATGAAGAGAGTTGGAAAAAGTGTGTTACTATGCTCTAGCTCACTTGTTCGTCCTTAGGTTTGATTATTCCCTCCGTGATTACCTGAGCTTTTTTACACTTGGGTTTCATTGGATCTGGGTATTGTCTATACTTGCAATGAATATAATGATTGTTGAAGTTCTTAAGAGTATGTGGGAACTCATTATAAATTACCATGGTTGTGAAAATGGGACCAGAATAGTTGCTTCAATTAAAAAACCAGTGGACTGCTCTTGTGTTTAGTTCATTTGAGGCTAAACTAGCTGGAATTAGTCCATATCCTATACAACCATGATAACTAATTGTTTTCTTTCGTTTTTTATTTTCAATCTTCAAATATTGTCATTTAATCAAAGAAATTCTTCCAACCGAATAAAGAACCTATGTTAGTTACAAAGGTTCATACACAAGGCTTTTATTATCTTCTATCAAACCACATATTAAATCCTTTGAAGGATTTAAAGTTTTATTTGACTTGATTTTTATTATTTTGTTTTAGTTTATCATTTAAATATTTTTTATAATATTATAAATATATACATAATTATTTTCTGTTCCTCGATGTTTTGATTTAGCTGAATCATTGAACCCTAAACATTGTATGCGACCATGAAATATTGATTCCTTTGGACTGAAATTTTGCTTTTGCAGCTTCTGCAGGTTGTGTTGGGACTGTTAATTGGATACCTTTAATGCTTTTAGAAATTTTATTACTTGTATAAGCTGTATCATTCGGCCAGATAAACCAGAGAGTGCTATAAAGATGTGCTACGCAAAGGCTAGCTTCACTTCTGAGTGAATACGAGGTGTTATTGAGAGTGTAAATAGTTGATTAAAAAGATCCAAGAACAAATGTGCCCTTCAAAATAGAGGGGAAAAATCAGACAGTGTATGCTTTTTCAGGTCAAAGTCTTAAAGTGACAGGCCTTGATTACATGCATCGCTGTTGTTCTGTAACGGTAGATGGAAAAAGGAAATGAAAGGAAGAAAAAATATTGTAACAATCTCCCTTTTGGTTCTCATGGCTTTTAAATTCAATTTGTATTGATTAATAAGCTGGTTGTTTGCGCACTTCCTTAGTTTTTCTTGGAACTTCTTTTACATTTAAATGATGAAAACTACTTTTCAAAAATTTTACATTTGTCAAAAAATACAATCTAGAATATAACAAAAAGCATTCGGGTTACACCATTTATCTTTACAGTGTAATGTTTCTGGGACAATTTAAAATATATTTGTTTTGAAACCGTAAAATTTAAAATCTTCTGAGAATGTTTCAATCAGAAAGCTTTTAAACTTTTGTCTACGTGGAGAAAACATTCAAACTGCAAGAGATTTATTAGGGAAGTTTGGTCTAGAAGCTTGACTTCATTTTTAATGAAAAAACTTGGGGAAAATTCTAAAATGCATTCTCTTTGATTCCGAAATGAATAATTTATACTTGATTTATATGTTCCAAATTATTCGTTTAAAAAACATGCAAAGTAAGATTTAAGAACCTTTCGGAATAATGTAAAATTCATTCAGTGTTCTTTCTGGAAGTGTGAAACAAAATCTTTCCAGAAAGCGAATTATTGCAGAAGCCGAGATGTTTCCCAACTTTTACCAAAAAAAAAATCTCCAAGCATTAACTACTAGTCAAGTTCACACTAGTCAAGTTCACAGAAACTCGTGAAAGTGCTGCTATGTCCCAATTTTTATAAATAAAACGACACATGAAATCTGAGAATCTAAACCAAATAATGCTCCCAGTTCGAATGAGAAAATAGGGTATACAGGCATTTCAAGAAAGTGAACAAGATCTGGACTACATACATCTCTATCTACCATCATAAAATCCCATTCTACCATAATGATAAAGAAAATTATATTTCTAGCACGTAACATAATTAGCTATAAAGATGAACAAAAAGAAAGTGCACAGACAATGTTGGAAGGTTCAGAATTTCCTTTCTCGCAACCTTGAGGTTCTAGAATTTTTCAATCGTGAAAAATCATATGGCTATGACGTTCCTGCTCATGAATGCCTACCAAGCCGAGTGCAATTTTCCTCATCACCCGTCAGAACGCTTCAAGTATGGCTTCCGTTCAGTCGTTTTGGTTATAGCATTGAAGTGATGCACAATTGTACTGTATTTGCAGCAAGTCACAATATTATATTGCACAACACCACGGATGGTTTTGCCAACGTAGTGTCATCCTTATCTAACTCATGGATATTAGAGTAAAATGTATCTGAAAAATTTCATCCACTTGGCAAAAAGGGCAAGATAAATGAGCTCATTTTTGTGATAAGATGGTTCTAATCTGCATCACCAAGCCCATCACTTCCATCACCCCTTTTAGATATGGGAGTAAATTGTGAATTTGGTTTCTTCTTCTGAGAAGCAATTTCAGCATTCTTCCGCAAAACAGCTCCAGGTGATGGATATGGTCGTTGTTGAAAGAGAGGACCCTGAAATTGATAAAGAATTTATAAATCATGTTCAGTTAGGAATGTCAGGAAACTGAAACCAAAAATATTATGGCAGACATATTCTACTTTTCTCTGTTTCTGCATAAAAGGCATCACTGCTACCCAGTGGCACTTGATACTAGCAACACTAGAGGCTAACTTGGCATCAAACAGAAGCTCAATATCCACCAATTCTACCCGTAATCTTTCATTACACAATTTCACCAACTTTTTTATTGTTTACACACGGCATTTTCGTGGATAACTTCATTCAGTTACAAAATTCTTCTGGGTATTAAAGCATCCATGGATACCAGGTTAAAGCATTTTTTTGGTAAAAAATGCATTGAAAAAAATAGACATCAAATGTATCAATAAGAAAAGCAACTACGGAAAAGATAGGAACAAAAGAATTTCTGAAAATAAAAATAAAAAATAAAAAGAACTAATGTACGTACTGTTGCTGTTGTGTCCGCTGCTCGTGGCTGCACACCTTTCAAACCCACGACCCTGAAAGTTATCATACATTTATAATTACTAATCATTTAATCGAGCTTTCTACTATATATATGTGTGTGTATAGCACATACAATACACATACCAGCCACCACGAGGAGCATCAGAATAGGAGCTAGGGTCCATGGGATCCAACTCATCATCCTCTGCATGAGCACGTTTCTTTCCCCCTTTTTTACCTCCCTTGTGAAATGGAGGTTTCGAACTGGTCCTGGGGAAAGCAATTTGAGTCAAAACAATCCTTTATGGCACCAGTAAAGACAAACCGTGTAGATTTCAAGGCAAAACTGTGAGATAACTCATGATGACACTATAGCAACCCAGCCCACAACTCAATGGATCGTATAATTATTGAGCATTGAGCATTTTGGGAATATCAAGTGTGGCAGAGGAGCATTGAGCAAAACTGTGAAATACAAGGGCAGGGAGTATTGAGCATTTTGGGGAATATCTAGGGTGGCAGAGGTCAAGGGCAGAGTAGGCTCTGCACGTTTGATAGATTTCGTTTTCTATTCTGCATTTACATTCTTCTGTGTTATCCATTGTAATGAGAGCTCTATCTCTGCAGTTTTATTGTTTTTATTTATTAATACTGGTTCCCATCAGTTTCTTTTCAAAAGTTCACTTCCCCTTAATTTTCATCAATCATTTCCTCAGAATGCACCTTCCACTGTTTAAATCTAGGAAGTATTATCGCAATATGGAAGAGAACCTAAAAGAAAGTGTATTTTCTATACAAGCTTTTAATCTAAGCATATTGTAGATTTTTCATGAAAGCATAGTGCAGAAAAAGAGAAAATCTAAAAGATGGATAGTGGAAGTTCAAATTTAATATTATATTATTATAGAGGTCCCCAAGCATGTGCAGTAACAAAATTGGCTAGATAACATCAACTGAACAGCAATAAGCTTTTGTTAAAAATTTAATAGCACTACAGATCTTCATACAACTAACCTCTGTTTGCTAGACTTATCTGAAATTTCACCGGAATGCGCAGCACTGCTTTGCTGATTATTCAAACTTGAGGACAAATATTGACATTGAGGAAGATTCAGAACCCTGCATTAGTTCATTTTTTGATAATAAAACCAAAAAAAATATAAGAGATAAACCTTTGCAGCTAATTTAGAAAAAAAAAAAAAAAAAAAAAAAAAAAAAAAATTGGGTTTTTATATTTAAAAAAAATTAAAATTTTTTTTTTTTTTTTTTTTTTTTTTTTTTTTTTTTATTTTTTTTTTTTTTTTTTTTTTTTTT
>Ga0123340_1003171_pt1 | contig 15301 bp, 10 predicted proteins | sample SirMexnodulemix_FD_89961 | JGI IMG/M metagenome (GOLD analysis project Ga0123340, IMG submission 89961) | Root nodule microbial communities of legume samples collected from Mexico - Siratro Mexico nodule mix | ecosystem: Host-associated > Plants > Roots > Nodule | place: Mexico: Nepantla... | reverse complement strand
TTTTTATTTTATAATAATATATGAGTATTAATTTTTTTTAGACTTTTGAGGTCTTGAAACCTAAAACAGTTGCTTTACCTGCTTGGACCTTAGTCTAGTCTTTAAATATTTCATTTAAACCTTTATAACTTATATAAAAAATCAATTTTATATTAAAATAATATAAATGATAGACACATAAAAAATGCTATTATTTTATATTAAAATAATATAAAATATTAAATTTTATATTAAAATTTGTATTTCATCATGTAAAACATTGTTTATACCTTTAACCAGATTTGTTCCATTAATTTATAATTATAAGACGAAGAAACTTATAATTAAATTACGAAGAATAAGTTTATGTTCCTAAACTACCCAAGCATCATGGCCTCTTTAGACCCTCTCACAAAGATTATTATCACTTCTTATTCAACCCTATCTAAAAAACCAGACAACCAAAAATTAATTTTATTTGAAAATAACTTTATTTTTATATAATTTAATATAAATTTAAAGTAGAAATATTTTTAACAACCATCACAAAACTTATTACAAATCTAACTGAAACTAACTTGAACCACCTTTCTCTCAATGTCAAATCTTGGAAATGCAATCTTTAAAATAATAGAATTTTATTAATATGATAAACAAAATGTTATTTATTCACAAGAGCTTCTCAGCCAAGTCAAATATTATCCAAAACCAAAAACACCGTGCTTCCCCAAATTTTCTTAGTGACAACACAACTCATTAACTACATATTTATTATGAAACTTAGGCATTTCATACTCCAGATGTTCAAACAATCTTTTTTCACTATGATATTCAACATAGGCATTTTTTCACAAAACATTGAAAGTTGAAAGGGATGAAATGGTACTAGGTAAGGGTCGATAAAAGAGAAAAAGGGGTAATGAGGTTGGAGGTGAAATTGAAAATAAATAAATGTGAATTTTGTGGTTGTAAACTTTCTTCCACAATCGCAATTCACAATTTTATTGTGATTTTCACAAAAACAAATTGAAAAATATTCCTTCAAAATTTTGTGATCATTATTCACAATTTTATGATGATTTTGTAATCATTACTCCTTTCAAGAAGTTACTGAATGTTTTAGAATGGAGGATGGAAAACAAACTTTTGTATGTTGGTAGAGTAAAAGTATGTCTGACCCTAGAAAAAATAAATAATTAAGAGATATTATTGGACTAATCCAAAAAATAATATGCAACATATATCTCTTGAAAGAAAAATTAAGAATTAAAATTTATAATTGAGGAAGTGAAGGGAACGAATTAATCTTTACAATTCTAAAGATTGAAGGAATAATATGACTACGTTGTTCCACATTTTATCCTTTTATCCTTTAAATTTTACAGGGAGTCAAATCCTTGTACACATATCCATTGAGGAAAATGAAAAATATGACAGAAGAGTTCCATCATTTGTCAATAAAAAATATAATATCTCAACGAGAATACGAGTAAGCAACCCAATTGTCATCACTAATTGGCAATATAATACCACCATCTTCAATTTTCACATTTGTGTTGCGTGAGTAAACAACAATCTTTCTCATGCATGAGGAGCTGGTGTCTACTGCAGTTGAAGACTTGTCACTTAGGTCAGAAACTATTTTGGTGCTGTCAGGGAGAGAAGGTGAAGACCTACCATTTGACAAGGCAGACACTTCGATGCAGCCATTTGTATTTCCAGATGAAGTTGATATATTCTTCACTGTAACAATAACAGAATCTCAAGATGAAATTGCAGTATGATGTGTGCATTAGATTATCAATTTCTCAATGCATTAGATTATCAACATTGAAAAAATATGTCATCTCGGAGACATGACATTTAAAGTTGAAAGTTTAACAGTATTCATCCAAATAGGATCCTATCTAACACTTTGTCAAACTTCTTCAAGCTAAAGATCAAACTTGCACCATATTGGAAAAACTTGGTCAGACTTATAGTATCAATTGGTCTAATGTGATTACAGCCTAAAATCACTAGACCAGGTTTACAGCAAACCAATGGATTCCATAGTGGTTTATGATGTATTACAGCCTAAAATCACTAGACCAGGTTTATAGCAAACCAATGGATTCCATAGTGGTTTATGATGTATTGATCATCTTCCACACGGTAATAACTCTATGTGTCATGTCATCTTCCAAAATTTATGTGAAGGGAGTTAGACTATCTTTAAACTGAATTAATTACCAAGGAATTCATAGCTGTGTGCTCTGGATTAGGATATTATACTTGACAGTAGATAATAGATAATCTATAGGCCTGAGAAGAGATCCAGAAAATTGTTTAAAAAGGAGTAAGGAGGTCGAAATGACAAGGTCTCTAACAGCTTACATGTGTCTTTGCTATGTTCATTCCAGGTGACTAATCCAAGGTCCACAGATGAATTTGGATTAGCATTGTGTTTTAGACCAGATACCACATTTGACTCAGAGTGGTCAGGCGAGAACTCAAGAACCTGCCCTTCGTAATTTGAAGGAAATGAAGAACTCTTATCTGACTTGCCTGAACAAAAACATAAGAAAGCACAATGAGAAGCACTTCTGAATAGAGAGGAGATACCATGCTCTTAAATCTCAATAACAGTCATAAATTCAAAACACATTAATAAAAGAAAGATGTTAGTGTAATCCAAAAAGTATAACTAGCTTTATTCTGACCCAATTTCCTAATTAAAAAATTGTGGTTTGATAGCTCCTATTGATTAGTACATTCAAATCATGGACATGCGAAACATACAATAGATTTGAAACATGATTTAACTGCCATGAGTGCACGATTAACTACTCATGATTTACAAGTAATTACAGTAACCAACAAATATTTTTTCATTATTTTGGCCAACTACTAGATATTAAGCCTTCTTTGGTGGAAACTTAATAAATTGGAAGAGCAATAAATAGTGTTATAGTCCGATCTAGTGCTGTAGGGGAATTTTGAGCAATAGCCAAAGAAATATATGAACTTTTATTGTTGAAGATCATATTAGAAGATTTGAAGTAAGATGGAATAAACATGAGGTTATATTGTGACAATTTGCAATTACTATAGCTCACAACCTGGTACAAAATGATAAAACTAAATATATAGAGATTGATACATTTGCACCTCATATGTATCCACTGAATCAACTTGCAAATATAATCATTGAGGGACTCAATAGCAATATCTTATAAAGAATTATATCCAAGCTGGGAATGGAAAACATTTATTCACTAGCTAAAGAAAGTGTCAAAATTATCACTTTTGTTGATACTTATTAGGAAGTTTTAATTATTAGTTTTGTAGTATTTTTATTTTATATAGTTTCAGTATCTTACCATTAATACTTTGATTGTATATTTAAAAACTAATAATAATCACAGGGATTTGTCACCTAGAAAAAGTTTTCCCTATGCCCTAAAATTATCACCAAGTTCCTGTGTATATAAATTTCATGAATCTCAAAAAATGATATATTTTACAAATTATTCCTAAACTTGAGAGACATATGTTAGAATGACAAACTACAACACTAGTATTAAAAGAATACCTTCATGCTCTTTCAAAGCCATATAAGCTACCTTGGCTGCACTCATCTCTGCTTGCTTCTTGGATTTAGCTTCTTGCCCAGTAAAAACCCGCCCTTCTATCTCTACTTGTGAGACAAATATTGGCATATGAGCTTCACCCTTCTTATCTGTGCTATAAATAGGTAATCGAAATCCTTCCTGTTGAGCCAATTCTTGTAAAAGATTTTTGTATAATCCAGCATGAGCCTAAATTTTTCAGACAATCATAAGAATATAATCAGCAACACCAACAGAAAGCCATTAAGAAGTTGAATATTATAGGGATAGTTATCTAATTAGTTACAAGTGATTAAGACTAGCCTCTTGATCTCCGCCAGGTGATAATGACATTAAAGCAGCTTCAGCGGCTGCTTGCTCAGCATCCTTCAATGTAGAATAGAATTTGTCACTTTCATAGGTATGTCCATTAATAGTGACTTTGCTCTTGAAACACATGGCATGAGGAAGACCCTTCCGCTCAAAAGAATACGCTGGAGGACCTAGATTTTTCTTTTGAACAAAGCTTTGCAACTGGTTCTTGTACAAATGTGACATATCTGAAAAAATTGAAAGTCAAAAAGTTACAAGTAATACAATTACAACATCATTAATGAAATAATAATGCCATGAAAGCATGTAACAAAAAGATGAAATATGTGTTAAGGAAGACGAAGAGAGGGACAAAGCACAGAAGTTTATTATAGGAAAAAAATATAAAAATAAAGATTAAGGTGGTTGGTGGTTGTTAAGGGTTCTAGACGGAAAAGGTTGTTTGGTTTGTGTTTTATATAGTTCTTAAGGTTGGTCTATATAAAGACCAATCCTAAGTGGCGTGGGGGAGTTTTTTGGAAGTTTAGAATTATGACATGAGTTTTCCTGTGTGAAAGGAAGTGATTCCTTTGTACGTGTACATACTTTTGCAGTTGGATTAATATTAGAAGTAATTTAGTTTTGTATGTGTGTATCATTGTGGTGTGTTCTTGTATCCTAACTTCAATAGAGATATAACAAGTGGTCCAACCTGCCGGATCCAAAGGAGGAGAGTGAAGGAATGGAACACTTGCATTAGAAAAAATGGACCAACGAACATGGAAGAATGATGGTAAAAGTGAAAGTAGAGATAACGGCTATGAAAGAAAGCTCTTGGAAGTTAAAGAATTGTTGCATGACATCAAGAAGGGTGATAAAGGGTTTTGAAGGAGGGGAATGATCTGTTAATGATGAAGAAAAGAAAGAAAGATGTGTGATCAGTGTATGGTAATAAATCAAATGAAGAAGAAGGTGAGGAGCCAAGGATGTGATCCAAAAGAGTTGCTAGTCTTTGAGGGAGTGGACCTACAAGGATGGATAACAAGGGATGAGAAACTTTTGAAGTCCATAATGTTTCTGTCAAGGACAGATTGAGGCTAACATTCATATGTATGGAGGAGAACACAAGTCATTGGTTCCAATTTTAGAGGCAGAAATCCAGCAACCTTCCTTGGGAAGAATTTTCTAAGGTGTTCTTCAAAAGGTTTGGGGAAAAGAACAAAGTTCAATATTTGAAAGATTCACGAGATTGAAACAAGACGGTAGAGTGAAGGATTATATCCAAGAATTTGAGGCACTTGTAGCTCAAGCACCTAACACGATGAAGAACAACTATTGGGATATTTCTTTGCTAGATTTAAAATTCGCGATAAGAAATCAAATCAGACCCCTTGATCCCAAAGATTTGATGAGAGCTATGGAAATTGCCATGAATTTGGAGGAGTCAGGGAATGAGGAGAAGAGGGGGACCAGCGCAAATTGGAACATGGCTTCAAACTCTTGTTATACTGGAGGGTCAGGAGTGGCAGCACGAGCTGAAAATTATAAAGGGGTGAGCAAGCAAACTGTGTCAAGCATGTCCAATACTGCAAGAAAGGAATCAATTAATAACTTGAAAGAGAGTCATTTAGGAGTAAAAACGGGAGAGGGTTCAAGACCCATAAGTGCGTGGATGTTGCCATACCCATATATGTGAGAATAAGGGAGGAAGGAAGGTGTTTTCATTGTGGAGGGACATACTTGTCGTCATCATTGCCCAAAAAAAAAAACATGCATGTCATGATTTGTGCAGAGGATGAAGATGTTGTGGAAATAGGGGAGCAGGGCACAAACGAGTTGGACAAATTGAATACATAGGAGGGCATGGAGTATATGGAGTGGGTGTTCCAATGGATGGATTTGTCATTATTCTCCGCAGGCAAAATGACACAGGCCCAAACCATGAAGGAGGGTGAAAATGAGAAAGTACTCATTTCGGCTAACTTGGTGCAGAGATAGGGATTGCATGTGGATTCGACACCTTCATACTGTGTTATATTGGGGGATGGTCATAAGAAGGGAACTAGTGAATGTTGTAAAGTAGAGGTGAGGTTGGTTGATTACACATTCAAAGAGACTTTTTACTTGTTTGACCTTGGAGGGGTGGATGTTAGTCTGGGGGTAGCCTGGCTAGCCACCTTGGGTGAGGTCAAGGTGAATTGGCAGACATTGACTATGATAATTTCTAGTCAGGGAAGACTGGTGAAAATCCAAGGTGATCACTCTTTGACCAAAACTTTGGTAAGGCCCCAAGCCCTTAAGAAGGAGAAAAGGATTGCAACCATCTCGATTTTCTGGAGAATTGAAGCGGTTAACCCTACCATGATAACAGAAAGGAGAACAAATTTGTCTAAGCAACAAACCGTGGAACTGGAGGGGGTGTTGAAGGAATGTGAAGGGGTATTTGAAGAAACCAAAGAGCTACCTCCTTACAGGGAAGTAGACCACAGGATTCCAATCAAAGAAGAAATGGATGCAATCGATGTGAGACCTTACAAATATCTCCATCAGCTGAAAGAGGAAATTGAGAAACAAGTGGAAGAGATGTTGAAAATGGGAATAATTAGACCGAGCAAGAGTCCCTGTTCCAACCCAATAATTTTGGTCAAAAAGAAATATGGTAGCTGGAGATTTTGTGTCGGTTATAGGGCTCCAAATAAGGTGACAATCCATGATAAATTTTCTATACCAGTTATTGAGGAGTTGTCGGATGAACTACATGGAGCAAGTTTTTCCTCAAAGATTGATTTAAGATCTAGTTATCACCAAATTCGCATGCATTATGAATCACTGGAAATGTCATTCAAATAACAAACGCATCGACCACATTCCAGTGTACCATGAATATCATTTTACGTCCCTACTTGAGAAAGTTTGTGTTGGTTTTTTTACTAACACATTGATATACAACAAAACTTGGGAGGAACATTTAATGTAGCTCAAATAGGTCCTACACCCCCCAATAGCAACGATTCTACGTGAACAAAGAAGAAACGTGAGTTTGGTAGACAAAATATACAATACTTGAGGCGTTCTATAGATGACTATGATTCCATGTTGAGAGCGAGAAATAAAGGCTAAAAGTGATGCTAAAACTATGTCTTTGAATATACCAAAGTTTATATAGGGTAGAGGTAATTAATATACATAATTGAAGGGTAATTAGGTCCCCCTCTAGAATCTACACGCCTATAAACTGCTAATAAATACAGAATATTTTGTTCCTAATTTCAAGAGCCACAAATATTTTCCTTTCTTTTCTGTGAAACCACCAAGCAGTAAGAGGAAAAGCTGTTTGATTTTAGATCACTCGAATCATATTAAAAGAAATTCAGTCTCCCCTGCACACCCCTCACCAAAAGAACTTTCTCTCTCTAACAAAAGAAAGAATTTTACCATAATAAACAAGAACTAACTAAAACACAACCATAACAACCAATAAATATCAATTTGATCCAACAAAGAAAAGACAGAGAAATCGTATCACTTTTTTGATCTTCCACTGCTATTGTATCTCTAACAGGGGCTAGAGGGCTACTGATTTGAGATGTTTGGCACACTTCTTCCAATTTCAGTTGCGACAATCCATTTGTGTGAAGTACATCATCAACAACAGATCTGGCATCAGGTGCACCTGTAGGTCCAATGCAAACTAGCATGAATCTTCTGAAAATTTTGAAAGCCTTATCGTAGTCTCACAGAAACCATGAATTATGAATGTAGTCCCTACAGTTCTATTTTTGGTAACTTGTATTGGTAAACATCATTCATTGTCAGAAACAATTACAAATACCTGTCAAAGATTTTGAGCACACATAAGGTGGGTATTCCCTTACCAACAACATGGTTTATTCCATACTAAAGTGGCATCACCAGGATGCGAACCCTAAACAACTTAGCTAAGAGATTACCTACAATTTAGGTGTGTTTGAAAACTTGTTGAATAAGGATTTAAGATGTGGGCACATTAATTATTAGCTTATAAAAACACTTCCGTATGGTAAAAAAACATTATCACATCCAAAAAGTAAAAAAAAAAAATCACATGCCGTCACACCCAAAACATAAAAGATTACATGTCATGGCATCCAAAACAAGAGAAATTCACATCATCGCATCCTAATAGTAAAAACCACATACCAAACATGCTATTAGAAAAAGTACTATCAGTTTACAATTCAAATATTCTCTTTCAAATATTCAAAATCTCACAACAAACTTCGCAACAACACAGCAGCAATTCATGACAGCATATCCATGCATTTTCCTCCAAAAAAACATCCTAATCTACACACTAATTTTAACATATAAACATGACAGGGTGTTCATACATTTATACATTCTTTTATTCCCGGTACTCATTCTAACATTTGTGCGAAAAAAGGTAACATTCCAGCATTTTAACACTAGAAACAAAATCTGAAGCGGCATGCATTTCTCGAGGACGACTAAGAAAGCTCTAATTTTAATTCAGTAACGGGAATCAGAGCCATAATAAAATTTTTCAGAATCATGCAATAGGAAATAATCTCGTATACCCTATAACGAAAGTACACTCACAAACAAGAGCCCAACACAATAAACTTAACATGATTTACCATCTCAAGTCCTTTATCCATCAATAAAACTACTTCATTACCGAACATGCAATTTCCACCACGAGAAAACTGCCGCACAAATCGCATGCAGGGCAATCATCATCAAATGCAAAATACACAACAGCACGTGCTACAATCAGAACAATCAGAACAATAACACGTGCAAAAGGAGGGAAGGGTACCAGAAGGCGAGTTGCAAAGCGAAGGCTGAGGGAAAGAAGAGGGAGCGGAAAAGGAGAGAGAGTGTTGGCGAAAAGAGGGAGGCGAGGGCGAGGGCGATGGCGATGGCGACGGTGACGGTGACGATGACGGCGGGGAGAAGTGGAGAAATGCGAGCATAGCGGCGTCGTTTTGGGCACCTTTGGTGGTGCGCGTGGAGGAAGGGGTTTGGAAGGAGACGCCGTTAACGGTGACGGTGGCGGTGAAGCGAGGATCGTGATTGGGGCCTTCTCTGGTGGTGTCGTAGGTGGGCAAGGGCCACGACCGTCGCTGGCAAAGCTCTTGCACCTTCGTTTTGTACATTTCTCGCACCGTTTCGCCTTCTAACGTTCTTCTCTGCTCTTTCCACTGAGCATTGTTTCACTGTAACTATTATATCACACGGACACGAACCGAACCCTGGTAATAGGACAAGAATATTGAACCTTCGTTATAAACAAAATTACATGAATAAACCTTTGTCAAGATTATTTAGTCAGCTAGATATGCTGACCTAGATTTCAGACTAACTGAATACCATTGTCATTGCTCGATTTTGACACTAAATAATAGTGGGGTTTTCTAAGAGGTAGAATTTGAGTAAATAATTAGGAAATTTTTGTTATGATTTTATTTTTAGATTTTTAAATAACGAGAAAAATAAAAATAAAAATTTATAAGACAAGAATATTAAGTGGGTTGTGTTAATTAATTTTGAATATAAATTGTTATTGTTAATGATGTTTGATATAATATAATTTTATTATAAATTGTTATTAAAAAATTTAATGAAACATATAAGTGAAAGAGAAAATATATTACATTGAAATTATTTATTACTAAAACCTAAAATAAAAATTTGTAATATTTAAAAACATACAATAGAAAATATAACATGGTTACGAATTGAAAGTAGTCGATTAAAATGTGGTTATTACAATTGAACTTTTTATTAAATAATTGAATAATAAATTTTGTTTATAAAACTTGAAGATTGTTATAAAATGAAAGAAGAATGTAGTTGAAGAATTTTATTTTAAAGATGCATGACAATATTATTATATTTATTATCTTTTATTATTAATTTAGGTTTTTATTCTAATTATTTTTATTTGTCTTGTTCTATTTTATTTATTATATTTTTTTTATGTGTTTTTTTCTAAGTTTTCATCTTTTACCTCTCAAAATCATAAAGAAAACTCTTGGATATCCTATCCATACCTTATTCAACCATAACCTAGTTCTTACAAAAATCAAAAAATATCACCTTAAACTTAAGGCAACTTCTATTAATTCTCTAAGATTTTTCTCCAAGAATCCTTTTAATAAACTCTCTTCAACCATAAACTCTCCTCAACCTCTCAAACCCTTTAAATATAAGTTATTTCTGAGTTTCATGTTTTGTGAATTTTATTTTTTAATTATCTATCAAACACTTAGACTTACACTTGGATATCTAACAATCTCCTCCTAAAGTGAGTTTACATTGGTAGACTTCCCCTTGTCTGAGTTGGTCGCTAACCAAAAGAATGAGACATGAGCGAGACTTACATAAGAAATGATACCACCTTCAACTCAAAACTTTAGGATATTAAATTTGTAAATTTTTTTTTTTATATGTTGGTCAAATTTCTCATTTCTACTCAATGTGAGACTTAGACTCAGACTTGAATACCTACCATTTCTTAGTATGCTTTATTCTTCTTACTTATAAATTGTTGATGCTTTAAGCGGTGAAATTTTTGTTTCACTTTTACTCGACCAAAGTTGCACTTATTATCTATTATGAATTAATTTATATGTAGGAAGTTCGTTATTGGAAACTTGTTTGTGGGAAATTTTAGATTGCTTTCAAATAAATGCAAGTGTAAATCTTCATTCATGGGTAATCAATTTAATTTTGTTCATGTGTAATATAAAAGTGAATAGTGTGGGATACTGGAGCACAGCAGCCCATGCTGCTACAATGGTGGTTTTCCACGTGCTATACCGGTGCTACTGTGATATAAGCTTACAAAACTATTTTTTATCTAAAAAATCCATACAAAAGTTACCTCTGTTTGAAAATATGTTCTTTCTTGGTTCATACTCTATAGTACTATGTGTTTTATCCTGTGCTCTGTTTTTATTCTTCCTTTAGACTTTCGTAGTTCATATTCTACTATTTTTTCCCCTACTTTATTATGTTCTTTTTCTATTATCGTAGCGTTTTTCTATTATCATAGCGTAAGCATGTCTTGTTTCTTGTTTTTCAGTTTTAGTATCTAGTCCACTTCCGTTGAAAGCAAAATTTAAGGAAAGGTAATATTTTTCTGACAATCTAATTAATAATATAGTATAGGCTGGTGTTTGAATTTAATTGTTTATGTAAAACTAATCATATCACTTCCTTGTGTGGTATATGATGGTCTTGCTTGCTCTAAAATTCATGTCTGTGATTGAAGTGTTTAAGGAGGGACATGACACAAAAGACAACTTTTTTTTGTTGATGTTGCATGTTCCAGTAGAGAGATGGATTCAGTGGACCCTACAGTGATCAATTTGAGTGAAACCTTGCATGTTGATATGCATGACCTGCTTACATGTTTGGCCCTTTTTCTTTAGTCTTTTTTGTTTCACATATTCCACAGGATCAAACCCAGGATGTTTGGTTGAAGAGGAAAGCATTTCATTAGTTTAATCAATAATCTATTGAGCAAAGTTTTATTCATAATATTTCTCTTTTTGATTAGATTCTTCAATCATGTGGTGGTGCACATTTAAGATATTATATGTTTTGTTCCTCCAATATAAATAATTATTATATTAAAGTAACTCATTCAATATGCCATTGTTCTGTTTTTCCATTATAACTAATTATTATATTAAAGAAATCTGGAGTTTAGTTCTGTTTACCAATCTCATAACCCCTCCCTGTATATTTTTCATCTGTACTGTAGTACTTCCAAAACTGCACGAATTGTATCCAAATGTTGCACTCTAGAAATTTATATTTAATTTGAGATGTCCAATTCAGACATTTTCTTTGTTCTTTAATTTTTTTTATTTACATTTTAGTTTGGCTCATTTTTTATATTTTGAACAATATATCTCTAATTCTGCAAAATGTCAAACTGTAAAAAGATTGTGTATTTTGAATCATGCATGTGTTCTGCGAATTATGCTATAATGCTTTTTATTTATACTTGTAGTTATAGGTGATGATCTTTGCTCCAAATTTTTCAGGTAGTTCTGTAAGTAATCTGCCCAACGATAGCCATTTGATTTCTTGGCCAAAAAAATTGAAGCCTATCGTAAATATGAGATGTAAGTAAACTAGCAGATTTTCTTTGTATGGATACGTAATTACCAGTTTATCATACTCTAGTTTTCCTCACATTAATTTTGTTTCAGTTTAGTGGAGTTGGAGAAGCTAGTTTCCCCCACATTCTCAAAGCAAAGATCAATGAGTGTTGGAAACATCAACTATGGTGTCTGCAAATTGTCATTCACTTCGCAATGTTGTCCCTCCTAAGTGTTTTAACTTGGTAGGTACCTATTCTCTTTACATGGAATGGTAGATCATAGTTGTTTACCCATGTAAAAAGTAGTGCAGAAGAAATATTTTTATCATCATCTGAATATTATATCAACTTGAAATGAGGAATTTGAACTGGTCTAAAGTTTTTCAACATGAGTAATTGGAGATTTTTGTGAGCTCATAAGAAGTGATGAATAATTGACATTAGTTAAGGTTATATGTAGTCAACCACTAGAAAGGATTACACAAATTATTTTTAACTATTTCTCCAATCACATGCCGAAAGAATCAAAATTAGTATGGCATACATAATGTTAATCATTTCAAACCTCAACTTATTATGGAAACAAATCACTTAGTTTAACATGCACCCAATACTTATAATTATCATACAGAGCTTCATGTAATCTTGTTTTTAAGAGATCTACAACAAGGTTAAGTGATATAAATTACGCATCCTCTAGTACAACTTCGCCGCCAGATGTTGAGGATAAGGTAGTCAAGATACAAACTAAACTTGTAATTCTGAAGAACTAAATGCATATATTATTTACTTACATTACTTATAGATCAAACATTCCAAATATTTTGCTGCAATGACACCTGGTTTGGTACATACCTCCAATAATGATGTATAACGTCAATTTTTATTGTAATATTGCTACTGATGTATAACTTCAATACTGGTTTGCATACATTGTCTTCATTTATTTTAAAAACATGAATAACTTACAATTTGTTTTCTTTATTTTGGGCATTGGATGTTGGAAGTGGTGCTCTATCGCCAAATCAAATTTTAGGATTAAGTGGAGTTAACAAGACATATTAAATATGTTGCTATTTTTTTATATAGTATTGTAGTTTAGTGTCTGAACAATTTACAATAATTATCTTGTATCAGTCTTGTAGTACTTCATTTGCTTGACATTTTAAGTTATCACATACAATTTAGTATATTTTGGAATAATATATTGTGAACCTTTATACTTAAATGCAATAATAATATTTTGTTATTATAAATTTTGTGTAATTTTAAATTATCTTGATTTAATGATCTTCATAGTAATTATGAAAGCAGGTTTAATATATTTAATATTATTACTAATTATGAAATGCTGGATAATTATAAAATGTTGAATATATATTCCATATATTTAATATTTGAATTATGATAATTCTAATGTATTATAATTCGCAATTTATTATAATAATGGTCATTACAAGCGTCATATTAGAATGTCAATAATGATGTTCACAGATCCTATTTTTATTGATCAACACGATTTGTTAATTAAAACAATTATGAAAATTTTAATTAACATTATTTGCGTTCAAAAAACTATTGTTTTATAAAAATTCTTATATGGTGGATGTTGTAGCGGTTCGTGCAAAAATGTCATTTTATATTTTATATCACCCAAATTTATGACGGTATGCAGAACCGCCAGACACATATATGGTGACATTTTGTATAAAAATAAATAAAAATTATCACCACATACACGATTTTTTGTAGTGAAATTTAATTAGATCTCAGGTCATTCTAAGCTTTTTCAAGTGCAATAAAAGCAAAAGAGACATCAAGAACTAAGAAAGCCTACCATACTTTCTAATTGGACTTTAGTCATTAAAGTTGTTTCTGTCACTAAATTTGCCATAAGTTTGGTCTCTAAAGATTAGTGACAAATCCTTTCCATTGCAAAATTATTAACTACAATGTTTTTCCATAACAAAACTAAGAAAAATTCTTAGAAAATCTGAAAAGAATTAGTCTTTGTTTGCTTATTCGTCTACAACATCAAGTATCCAAAGTTTTGGAGTCTTATGTTGAACTTAGTTGTATAGAAAATGTAAACTTTGTTTATTTGAAGCTTTTACCTAAACTTGTTTCAAGATTTACCTTTTTAGACAATATAATATCATTTTAAGTATTTTTTATATTTAATCATGAGAATTGCAGGATCTTGATCAACTGAAGAGATATTTAAGACATAAACATGTATGGAAGATCAAATATATGTTGGAAAATCATGTCTATAGCTAATAATCCATTTGAAACATAGAAAATACAAGTTAGAAACAAGAACAAGTTCCAAAAAAAATAGGAAATATATTGAGTAAAAGTGAAGAACAAACCACCTTTGTAAAGATTTCCAAAAGAAAAGTCTAAGGAGAATTTTCCACTTGAAAAATCTTTCCTTGTTAAGATAAGAATCAAAACATGAATTGACATTCTTAAGATTCTCAAAGTTGGTCTCACAAAAAATTTGTTAATTCAATCTTTAAAAGTGATTTATTAGAGAGATTTGACACATTATTTTATAGCTTAAGTGTCATAACTAAAGAGAGAATGAAAAAATCACAAGTTGGTTACAAGCCATGTGAACATAAGAGAAATCTTCACTGTAAACACAAAAATAATTAAGCTTATGTAAGACCAATTAAGCATATGAAGGAGTTCCAATCTTTACACCACATTTGAAAGTAACATAGAAGTTAGAAATTTTCATGTCTCTTCTAATTTATTTAATCTTTTCTTTTCTTTTGTATTCTTTGTTCTTTATCTGCAAATAACTAATTTTTGAAGTTTAATTCACCAAATCAATATCATACAATCCAAATTTAATTTTGTATCAATTGTTTAACACTCTAAACTTGTTCTTCTCTTTAATTTTAGATTTGCACTTTTTGATATTAAATTGTGTTTTGATTTTAGAAATCAAATTAAGAATATATTGAATACCGATTTAATAATTAGATACAAATAAATGATATTTTGATTTAATTTGTATTTTTGATTTCGTGACGTTTTTCGATTTAATTAATTAAGTGAACCAATTAATTGTTCAACCTCGTATTTGAATCTTTAGAAAACTATATTAAGGAGAACTGTATAAATCTTAAATTTGTAAATTGTCATTTCATTACAATTTGTTGTGTTTTCCATTCTTGAATTTCTTTAATTTTATTGCAATTTAAACCTAAACTCTTAAATTAAACATTGAATATCATAGATATTAAATATTTTAAATTTATAATCATAATAAATTATTTCACTTTTAATA
>Ga0123340_1003170_pt1 | contig 15303 bp, 10 predicted proteins | sample SirMexnodulemix_FD_89961 | JGI IMG/M metagenome (GOLD analysis project Ga0123340, IMG submission 89961) | Root nodule microbial communities of legume samples collected from Mexico - Siratro Mexico nodule mix | ecosystem: Host-associated > Plants > Roots > Nodule | place: Mexico: Nepantla... | reverse complement strand
ACATATATATGATATCATTTAATCTATATATATTTACTTTTGTAATTTTCGCTTCATTTATTTATGAAAGCCATACAAATCCCTCCTCATTCATCCTCTCAAATTAGGTCAACCAAACAACCTTCATCTCCAAATCTATCCTCTTACAATAAATCTTCTCAAATCATTCCGCTAAACATACATTAAATGTAACAAGTCACAATGAAATGGTAACACAATGTTTCTTTTTTTTTTTTTTTCTGGATATTTTTAACTCTCGGACTTGAAACCGATTGATTTCTGTCCCTGTACTGCTCAAAAACTATGTATCTTGTTTGGTTTTTTATGTTACAATTCACTTTCTGGGACAATGCCCACCAGGAGAAATGGCCAAAATCACAACGGAAAAACGTAAAGATTAATCCCCGGGAATGATTATAACTATTACTTAAATAGTACATTATGGAAGGAATGCAACATATTATTACCAAAGTAAAACGAAGCTCAATATACATAAAAAAACTAAGGCGTGGCTTCTATTGCAACAAACTAAAAACATGATTAACAGGGAAAAGGGGACTAACTTAGAACCAAAAAAAAACATTCTAAGGGTGAGGGGTGAGAGAAGGAAATGAAGGAATGGATTGTAATATCAACTTCCTGCCACCTCTGCGACTAGGAGATGATCCCAAGTCACAGCTAGGAGAGGAGATCCTCTTGCCATTTGGAGAAGAAGTTTTGATGCACGTGATAGGAGAGGTATCACCTAGCAGAATATCCGACATTTCCTCATCTGGGGCAGTTTGAAAATGCTTGGATTGAGACCAAAGAGAGTTTGGTTTCCCAAGCTTTTGGCTGGCAAATAATGCAGAGCCTGAGATGGTGGTAACAAAGGATCTTGGTGCCTTTCCCTTTGATGAAAAGGGCAACGGAAGCAATGGCCTGTCCCATGGAAATGAAACAACATCAATCAATAAGGCATATCGCTTTTGTTCATTATCTCAACTGAAAAAATGTCATCATATCAAACCTCGAAAGTTGTAATGGTGTTGACACAGTAGCAGAATCCTGATGATCTTCAGTGTTCTGAATTTCAGTTTTCTGTGAAGCTTTTTCTGCCACACCCTTCTCAGTTGCTTCAGTTTCTTCTGGCTCAGTTTCTATGCCTAAAGGAGCAGAACCTGAACCAAAAATAAATAAGGAATTGTGTCAATTCATAACAAGCCAATTAATTACAGCAATATTATTTACCACAGGAAACAATAGAAATGCTGAGGACACGTTGAAAACTTACCATCTTTTCTGCCGAAAGCATTCTTGCACCCTTCACATCTACAGCTAATGGAGCAACCGACACCACCCTTCATATGAAAAATACCATTTCTAATTCACATTATAACTGAAATTGAAAGCATACAGGATGGGATGATGGACAAGGGTGCAAACCTGATAACATTCACAGTATTTCTTTAGGCAGCTTGATTTTTTACAGTTGCATCCTCTTTTGTGACGTGCTGAAGCTGGAGTTTTATTTGGATCATCCTGCAAGAAGATAATAAATAATTAACACCCTATAAAAAGGTGGTTTAAATTGTATACGTGAAAAATCGAGTTAAGTTTATTTTCTAACCCCGATTTCAGGAACAGAATCAGAACTTCTGATGACTTTAGGAGCAAATGCAAGAGGGTTACGAGATTCAATCTGCTTGCGAGTTTGAAGAACGGTGTCTTCATGAACAGGTTTGTTGAAGCAATCCTGACAGGAGCAGGGTTCTATGCAGTAGACACCAGCAGCAAAGCACTCGCAGTAACTGATATAAAAAAGAGAAGGAAAATAAGGTCAGTTTCAAATTCCAAATACAATGTGGCCATTTTCTTTCCCTTTCTTGGTTCTCAAGCTTTCATGAAATGAAAACGTAACGTATTCCAATTCTGTAACCCAAAACTGAATATAAACAAGATTCTTTTCAAACTTACAGCTTCAAACACTTTGACTTCTTGCAGTTGCAGCGTTTGCAGCCCTCAGTTTCTCCAGGTGTCTCCAACTTACGCCTGCAAATCAAACTTGGTATAAGACCAATGAAGAAAGGAAAAATTCAGAATAACAGGATACACAGGAAATCAAAAACTGCACTTGCTTTTTCTTTCTGGGGCTATTCTTATTGAAGTCTTCACCAGCCATGTAAACCGATGGCTGGGAACAATCTTCAGCAGGCTGAAGCCCATTCTCTGATGAATCCAATTCTCTTTCAGATGATACAGGTACCAAAGATAGATGCTGATGTTCTTGGCTTGTAGAGATTTGCAAAGAAGTGGAGTTGGGCAGACTGAGTTGTCTTCCAGAAGACAAATTTTCAATTTGTATGCCCTTGTATTCTTTCAAGGCAGCAAGTGCATTCAGGTGTAGACCAATTCCCTGCAAAATCCCCCTCTGAAAATTCCCATTGAGTTTTGCTGGAAGCAGTTGCTTTTCATTAGCAACATTCCTCTCATCAGACTCGGATGTACTTGAACCGGCGTTTGAATTATCCTCAGAGTTCTTCCTTTGTACATTGGCCATCTCAAAGTCTAGACAACGCCTCCGTATGGCACGGTGAGTGACAGAAACAAGCTGAAACCAAAACCCAAGATGTTTATAGATTAGTTTGCTATATACAGTTATAAACAAGCAGAAAGACAAAGCCACAAAATGAACACAAGATGAGCCTAGAAAACCATGTCTTAACACTGACAGATTTCACAAGCCTACCTGATCATTTGCGTTCTCATTAGAATTGCTAGTCACCAAAACAACATCGGCAAGATTTTCCTGTGTTTGGTCCGTGTCCGTGGCTGTTATTATCGTTGGCTCAGAACAGTGATCTCCAATTTCATGTTCGGAACCTGAAGCAACCGAATCAACAACGTACACTTTCCTACCATTATGGATGGTAGAAAGTGGCAGCACAGACATAAAATCGCTCAGTCGTACAGAAGAGTCCAACGGTTTGTGCATCAGACCCTTAAAAGCTTCTGCTTCACCTGGGGAATTGAAAATTAGCATATCAGGGCCATCAGGAACTAAACCATCCCAATAACAGTCTGGATCTTCACTCTTTGGCTCCATCTGACATATTTTCTGAAGATGCCCTTCACTTGAATCAGTTTTACACCCTTCCTGAACGTAGCCAGCATCTGCTTCTGCCTCACCGGGCAGTTCCAGAAGAGTGTTATCCTCATTACCACAAAGTGAGGGATCATAGCCAGGGCTACCACAACTGTTATATTTCAAACTTTGCTGTGGCTCAACTGAGAATTTTATGTGCTCAATTGAAGCATCTCCTGCAGAAATCCCTTTATCAGTGTTTTCCTGTAATTCACTCGAGTCATGACGTGTAGAATCTGCAAGATTTTCTTCACTTGTGTGAACTTTATTTACATCTTCAGAAGAAACCTTAGGCCTTGATGTGCCCAATGGGATGTGTCTAAAGATGAAGAATTGGCAACAACCAAGATGGATTAATTACTATATAGATAACTCAGTGTTACCAAAGAACAAGAAATGCCATGAAAATTAGAAGATTTAAAAATTACCTTCTGAGGAATCTAGATTCCTTGAGACAGCTGACGTGGGGTGATGTGAAAACGGATGGAGGGGACGAAAAGCTCAGTGAATTGAAAGTCTGACTAATGGGAACAGACTTAACGGGCTTTATAGGAGACAAACTGTTGATATAATTGAAAACAGGTGAATCCTGCATATACCAAAGGTTAAAAAAATATACTTAAACTGAATTAACTGAAGAAAAATCTCATATACACACACAGGAATAGAGTAACTTGAGCTACCAAAAATAAAAATGGAGAAAATCATTTCATAATTTGCCAAGAACTACAACAAATAAGAAATAATTCACAAATAATTCTTAACAGACCAGATCTGACAAGGATTAGTCGTTCAACATTATAAAACATTACAAGAATGTACGTAAAACTGCTTATCAAGTCTGTGGCGAAACATTATTCTTAAAAATTTAGAGCCAGCCCCGTTTTGGCGAATTAACTGCCTCTATGAATGCAAATGCCAAAAATAAAGAAAAGAAACTCGTATGGAATTTTCTGAATTTGATAGCAAGTACAAAAACTTGTTAAAAAAAACTAGTATATGTAGCAAGCCGCAAAGTATAGTCTTGTATAAACAAAAACTGTTGAGCCCAAAAGAAGAAGAGAAAAAAAAAATAGTAGAACACATGAAAGCCGAAGCCCACAGAAACAAAGTTGAAGAGAGATCTAGAGAAGTGAAATAATTCGCGAGATTTGGTTCCAAAAAGAGAAACTTTGCCATGAAAGAACTGGCACTATGACTTGAACAAAAACAAAGATAAGATATTTGGCTAAGATGGAGAAGTGGTTGAAGAAGCCAAAAGAGAAGAGAGAGTGAGAGGCATGCAGAAAAGGAGTAGAGAAAGGAAGTGGTTGACATGAAAGTGGAAGCAAACCTCAAACTTGGAGAGGGTAGCACTGATCTGGTTCCTCTCTGGGGTGTCCATGTCCAGAGAGGCAGCACCACAACATTAGAATCTTTGTCCAAGTAAATGGGGTGTGAAGAGAGAAGAAGAAGAGATTCAAGAAGCGGGAAGGCGGGAGAAGAAAGATTTTGTGATGGGGACCACAACCCCTTCTTCCACAGCTGTCTCTCCCTCTCTCTTCTTTTCTTTCTTCTCTTTTGCTTCCTTCTTTTCTCTCTCACTCTCTCTTCTTTTCTATTTTGTCGCTAAAGCAACACGTAAACAGTTAACAACCCACATCTTCTATCTGGATTTTCTCCTTGTTTCTTTCTACCCTCTCTCCTTTTTCATTCCTTCATTCAAGTAACTGTCTCTAATTCTCTCAAAATTCTCGCAAAATTCTCGCAAAATTCCACCTTTTATCCTCACTCTCTCAAAACTCACTAACAACTCTCTTCTTTTTCGCCGTTTCTTTAGACTCCAAAACCATGCTTATAACCACATCGCTCACTCTCATTAACTGCTGCTATATGTTGCAGATTATGCTGTTGGAGATTTCCTTCAACCAGATTAATATATTCAATTACATCTCATTTCTTTAGGCCGTCATCGTCTTGTAACTGCTCCCATCTCATTTTATAAAAAATAAAATAGGGTTTTTGACAAAAAATAATATTTATTGGAGGAAACTAATTCTGATGATGTTTTCTTTCGACTTGTACCACAGAATAAAATGTTGTTTTGTCTTATTTGCGGTCATCAAATGCCATTAATATCTTCACCCATAAACTGAAATTCATTTCTTTAATTGCGGAATAGATAATTAAAAAGGTAGGTACTGCTATCATAATCATATTCCAACCACAATCAATATATATTTTCTCTATACTTTGAATGGATAATAATTTCCTCATTGCATAATATTAATTTTATACCATATTTTTTATTTTCTTTCTATTTTTTTTTTCATTCTGCCGAAAACGTTGTAAAACATAATATATCTACGTGTTCAACCATTGAAGAAACATTCACATCCTCCTCGTTTTATTTTTAATGCTCGATAAAAAGAGATCGAAACCCTAAATTTAATTTTTAACCTATGCTATAAACCATTTAGGAAACGTTTCGGCCTCGTGAAAATTCATGATTGACTATTTAATTCCATTTAAGTAAAAATGTTTCATGGAGGTGACCAACAAGGGCAACAAGTAGTACAATTCCCCAATAAATATCTGTTATCGGTTTGTGTTTCTGAAAATTATAGTAGCAATTAAATACTTTTTGGCACATTAAAACAAATATAATTTGACAGTGTTTTTTTTAACGGAAAAAGATCCGACCTAACGGTAGCCTTTAAATTAATGGCGACAAAATAAGCAGAGGCTATACGAGATAAGATGACACTTTCACAGACACTCACACGAATACGAAGGCATTTTTATTAAGGCTTTGCGTTTTAGCGCGCTGCGAATTTGAAAAGGGAGTGCTCTCCTGTGAGCAAGGCACAGGGAAAGTGGTGTACACTCACGTACGTGGTACGCTGATCATGCGTACCTAAATCTTGGAGACGTTGAAAGGCAGGAACAACGTTACACGCACTTCCACGCATGGAATTTAGTATCCACCATTCATTTAGATGAGAACTAACCTAAGACGTTGTTCTCCGTTCGTTGGTTGGACCGTTCCCATCAAACTTTTTTACTATTAACCAATGGAATTCCTCTGTCGTATGCATGTCATCATCTAACGTCAAATATATTTAATCTTATTTAATATTTAGCATTTTCTTCTATGTGAAAATAAGTTCTTATAGAAATTAAATCTTTCCATTTTTAGATGAAATAAACATTAAAAATGGTCAGAATAATTTATAACTACTATACTTTTTTCGCATACACTGCGAAAAACAGTTTAATATAAAAACATCATTTTAATCACTTGAAAACTTGCAAACAGAACTTTAATTGAGAATTTTGAGTTCAATTTCACTTACACCATCTAAAAATGTGTTTATTTTTTCATTTTTAAAGAGTGTATTATATAACAAACACAACCTTAAAAAAAATTAACATTTTTATAATTTGTTCGCTGTGTGTTTTTATTTTTAATTTGGTAATTAAATTGGACATCCTGAACTAGGGTTTTGATCTTTTTCTTATTTTAACTTCCTAATATCTTAATCATAAAGTTGTAAAATAATATCGTAACCATACACATATAGGATGGACTACATTTACATGAGTTACATAAACTTTTTACATTATTCAAAATCATTTTATAAAAAATTGTCTTAAAAGTAAACGCTAAATTAAAAGTTTCCATCGATCATATCTGTAAAACTTTAAATTAATCTAAAATCAATTGTTATTTCGTTTATACATTATATTAAATTAATGTAGCATCTACTTTTAAAATATATGAAAAAAAAAAACCAGGGATTTGATTTTTCTTCTATTAAACTTGTATAACATTTTATATAAATAATTTAATAATTATACTTCAGTTATTAGATAATTGAAAACCACAATTTTATTTGAAGTAATCAATAATGCAAGGGAAAATGCAATTCACATTAGAATAAACTCATTAATCTATATACCACTGTAATATTAAATTTTATTAAATAATATACCTTAACAAAATAATTTTGGTGGCCAAATCTAATATTGCAACTCTGTCTGAAATATATGATTCTGAGGATCCCAATCTCATTCACTACCTCGTTGTTTAGACTATCATATCATATATATATTTTTGCATTATCAATTACTTATAACTTGATATATAAAATGTGGTCTACAGAATTATTACATAATTATATAAACACGATTCCTAGTAACTCTGTAACAACCAACATCATTAGGTTGAAAACGTCGAAATATAATTAAATATTTAAAGCACACTAATAAACAAATAATTATTTTAATGAAAAGTGTTTTGGCCAGACACATAAAATCTACTTGGGCAATCTTTATACTTTGGAAGAAAATATTTTTTAATCAACTTCTCGAAGACATGTTTTTTTTTTAATTAAAATAATAACGTGTATTTTTCTATCTATTAAAAAACAGAGGGTCATAGTAGAGAATCCTTTGAAAAGAGAAAGCTGGAAGGAGAAGAACAAACCCAAACTTATAGAAAAGGTTGTACCCCAGAAACCCCAAAATTAGTAAGCTAAAACTACGTACTTTATTTGCAAAATGAGCATTAAGCAACAATTCATTTAAAACGTGAATTAAGAAAAGAAGGTATATATAATTTTTTAACAAGTGGTAGTAAGAAAGTTACTTGGTTGGATGAGTGGTGAAAAAGTGTAGGGTACTAGACCAAGCCCAAAGGAGTGGACAAGTGTAGGGTATATGGTTTGATGGTGTGATGATAATGATAGAATGTGCATTTATGTGAGGTAGAGGTGCAAATTTAAGATGTTCATGCTTCACATATGAGTCTACCTTATCCTTCTGCTCCCAAAATGCACCGTTTCCTCTTTCCCCAAATTTAGAGGTACCCCTTATTTAACAGGGTAGGTGGTCCCTATAAACCACATACCCACTACATGGGTGTTCCTCACGTGATTTATCCCGCCATCATGAATACAAAAATAAAGTTATTAAATAAACAGAGAAATGCAGAAAATAATGATGAAAGAGTGGTATGTGTGGCTGTGACATTAAACTAATAATAATGTGGTCTTGGTCTTTTTAGATACCTTAACTCACCTGACAAACCAACCATATTCAGAGGAACTTTACTTTATTTTTACCCTCTTAAAACCAACACACACTTTTAGGTCTTTCCCTTATTAAATACTAAATACTGTTCATCACTTCCCATGTTCTCTCATCTTCTAGATTTCTTATTAAGAAAAATATAGCTGACAAATATTATTATAGAATGGGGTAGTTTGTCTGTTTGTTTATATGTCCCAAATAAAGACCAAAAGTGTTTTCTTAAAAATTTCATATATGAGATAGTGTGTGCGCGTGTCAAGTGTTGGTGAGAGACAACATGGGGATAAGATAATGTGTTTGTGGTGTGAGGAGGAGGAATATAGTCCACTCCCAGAGACACACCCTTCTTCCAATTCAAGTCTAATTCAGTTTATGTTTAATCCAAGCTTTAACTTTTCTTCAATTAATTATTATTATATTTATTTAGGGTAATTCTTGTTTGACTTCGTGTACCTTTCAAGAGGAAGCTTCTTTTTAGATTCCAAATAAATTATGAATTTTGTCCATTATATTAGGCTCTCCACTTCACCATTTATTATTTATTTTTCCAAGCTGAAATATTTACTTTTCATGTGGATGTAAACAAAGCCAAAATAAGTTTTCACGTGTATTTATAAAATTAAAGTGTTTGGAAGAAATAAAAATCAAGTAACAAAATGCGGTTTGATGTCTTGAGAATAATTTTAACAATAATTCTTTTAAAGGAAAGACCTCAAATTTATAATTTAAAAGATAAATATATACGTATGTAAAAACTAAAGTTTGATTATCCTCTTCAGGGAGTCATGTGACACATCTTGTTTAAGTCTATCGATCACTTTCATTTTTTTGACAAATACTACGAATTAAATTTAGTGAAGATCAATTTTGATCAGATTGAAAGATTTACATCTTTTAAGATAAACTAGATTTTAAAGTTTTTGTAATCTTAGAAAATTTTATATCAAATATTTGCATATAAACATACAAAAAAATATATATTATTATTATTATTATTATTTAAATTATTTTTAAGTAATAAAATAAATCATTAATATTAATTATTAGCGGGGAAAATCTTACTGTTTACGAGACCTAATTTAAATATGATAGTAATTAGTCTCACAGAAAACTTGCACTTGAACTGGCTTTAGTTAAGAAGTTATTTATATATATATACAGAAATACACAAAGAAGATGCAAAGGGGCACCGTGTCAATTTTGCACTCTCAGTCTCAGCTAACCCAAGAGTGAAGACGGGCCAATATCAAACATTGCCTTATTTACAATTAGCTGAACACAGATATTACAACTCAAATGAAAAATTACAAAATACTGAAAATCACCTTCTCATCTTTCGTTTTCAAATTCTGAAAATCAAAGATGGAAGCACATAATGCGACTCAATGAGCCACCACTCTTAGATTATTATTATTATTATTACATATTAAGGCAAAGACGAATCCATGCAACATATGATCAACGCCGGCTGGGTTCAACCCCCACTGTCTTCAATGTCTCAGCTGTTCGAGGACTGCATGCATGCAACAACGAATAATAATAAGTACGTGATGAATGATATATATAAATATACAAATAAAATAAGAGAATATATAATGAAGATAGATAGATATATAGATAGATATAGGTATATATACCGAGTGAAAGGATTAGGGTGGACAGGGTCGTGGAGTGTGGCCTTGTTTTCCTGAATGTGAGAGACTTTCCTTAAGAAGGAACCGTCAATGAATTTGCTGGCGGAGTTGATGGTGCGATCAGGATCAGAGACCTCAGGCACAGTTTCTCTTCTGTTCTTGTTCACATGAACTGCTGGAGACCGAAACAATTGTTGAAACGCAGTGTGTGTTCCAATTGCCACAGCCACACACACCATTCCACCCACGATATACACTGGTGCAAGGTCTGCCTTCATAGTGCTCATCCTACCATCCATCATCCATCACAAATTACATACATATATACATACATAACAAACACTGCATATATACATATAGAATCACAATACACATACTTAGAGGTGGAGTGAGCATCGTGATGAGCAGCATCTATGGCTGGGGACATGGGCTTCAGTTTTGGAGTTGTGGGGCTGGTAAATGCTCGCCTTCCACTTCCCAATTGAACCAGTGTCCATCGAAGATTTTTCTGCATGTCATCATACCAGTTATGTACATAAGGACACACATGATTTTCTGATTCCAATCACTTTCATTGAAATAAAACAATCATATATTGTTTTTGCATTCTTAACATATTTTGCCTTCTAGAACAATAAATAGGGTTAGTCAAAACATTTGTTAAAAGATGGAAAGGGCGTTGATTTATTACCGCTGCCCTGAAAGCCATTTTTTCTTCTTGTAGGATGAAAACAAAGAGAAATCGATGATATAGATGATATGTGCTCTGGGGAATCCATTTATATAGAGTTGAATAACATGCAGAAAAGGGGTCAGAAGAAACCACATGGCCACGTGGTGGGGTATTATAGGACAATGTTTGTGACCACATGCAAAACACAACATAATCTTCCCAATTGCTATAAGGGAGGTTGTGGATAATCCAGACAGCTATATAGTCGCCATAACCGTTAACGTTTAGGTATATATAAATATATACATTTATAAGTTAACTAAATATACAAAGTGTGGTCATATAAGTTGAATCCTTCAAACTTATAGGAGACCAACCATGCATGCATATAAGTTGGGGGAAATTTGGTATAAATGGAAAGGCAATAACTAGTTACAATTTACTCGTGGTTACCTATAAGACATCTTGAAATTTTAAATTGTTACTACACTTTATTAAAATATTTTATTTTTAATGATAAAGAATGTTTATGCAGTCTTTACTAAAAAAATCTATAAAGTTATGTTGACTAGAATTTTGCGAGAACAACCTTATTAAGTTCATAATTATAAAATATATTAAAAATTAAATTAAAAATGTATTAAAAACATAATAATTGTAAAAGATGTGAAGTGTATAACTGTAACAAAATGATTAAATCTAAAGTTTAAGAAAAAGATGAAAGTCTAAAATAAGAAGTATACGAATTACAATCACCTTAATTTGAGCTTGAAGGATTGGAAGCCAAAGTTGATCAAATTAAAGAAAGTCTTTTACGAACTCAAACACTGAGAGTCTGGAATTTACAACTTGGATTTTTGAAGTGCACTCATGAATTTTAGTGTATGTTCGTGAGACACAGACGCAATGTTAAACACAAAATCTAGTTATAGCGTGTTTATATATTGATGATGTTCTGATTACAAGGAATCATGAAGGTGAGATTGGTACCATCAAGAGGGAGTTGATGAATGAATTTAAAATAACTAACCTATGAAGTTGATATATTTTCTTAAGTTTTGAGTTCACAAGAATAAAGGAAGGAATGATGTTGTACTAAAGGAGGAATGCGATAGAGGTGTTAAAGAGATTCAATATACTTAATTGTAATTTAGCAACAATTTCGTTTGAGATTGGTTAGAGAAAGAAACAACTGATGAGCAAGTTGATGAAACTGGGTATAAGAAAATTATTGATCTTTGTCATTCATAACCTGATATAGAATTTACTTCAAGAGTAATATGCAAAGTCCCAGAGTGTCTATCTTTTAACTACTAAAGGGATTCTCAGATGTCAACAAAAAAAAAAAAGTTGTTGGATTTACAAATATAAATTAGGGAGGTGATAAGGATTATTGTAAGACCACTACAAGTTTTGTGTTTTTTTAGAAGGAGTCTCAATTTTGTAAAACTCGAAAAAAATATAAATGGTTGCGTTATCCTTATTTTAAGTAAAATATATAATTGTTGTCACAGAAATTATTTAATTGAATTAAATATGAAGTATGATGTAGGAATTGTATATTGGGCAATAGGTATACAGTCAACTTATCAAAAAAATGTCCTAATTAATGATATGGAGTGAGTATAGTGATACAAATTTTAATCATTTTGGGAGATCAAGTAAATGAAAGAAAACTTAAGTTCAAAAGTCATGATTAAGTTACATATGTTTCTAACAAATTAAGGAAAGGTGAAAGATTTAAATTTTTGAGAAATAAATTAAATATTTTTAATATTGAAAGTTGAAATAAGAGAGATTGTTGAATTATAATTTTGTTTTAGTCAATTATTTAATTTTGTTATAAATATACAATATATTAGACAATTGTGATCGATGCATCATACACACTGTGTTTTTACAATCTATTTTATCTCTCTCTTTTCTCTATTCTACTTGTGTGTATCCCAACAATCCTTGCACGTGAAATATCGATTAGCATACCAAAAATAGAACACATGACTCCATTCTTATATTTTAACACACTTTCTCTACTATTCTTATTTAGTTCCCCCGTCTCTCTCTCTCTCTTAGTTTTTTTTATAAGTAAAAATTTTTCAACCACTAAAAACTTATTTCATGTCACTCTCACATTATCAGTAGTTCTAAATTTAATTGTTTTATTTAATATATTTACCGTTCTTTCATTGGAATAGTGAAAAAAAACAGGAGAAAAAATTGAATTAAAAAACGTTGTTATATATCTTGGTTATCGTAACATCCAAGGGCAACGCTGAAAGTTACAAAATGGACAAAAACAAAAGCTATCATTACAGGACAGGGGAAAATGTCAGAATTGAGGGAAAAAAAAAAAAAACCACGATATATGGTTACATTTACACATGCAACGTACAATGAAGGGTTGTGTTCTCTATGGACTATAGTATGTGAAGCATGAAACCCAAATGAGTGGTCTTTTCTTTTTGTAAATGTCACGTTGCTAATGAACTTTCCCAGATAAACCCATGCATTTTTAATTCATTGTAGAATCCAATTGTTTTCTCTTTTACAATACAGAGTGCAACTATTTAATTTCTGGATTCTTTGTTTACAATTTCATGCTGCTTCCAATTCAAATCATGTTTAGCGAGCATTCATTGTATTATACTAAGAGTGTTTTTTTCTAAGTAAATTTTTGTACCATATTGGAGTGGGCCATTTGATGCATATAAGTCATAATGGACCACTATAAGGTTCAGATGAGACAAACATATTTATGTTTATGAGTTAGGTTTCGGAATAGACTAAAGTGGTAAATGTTTATGAATTATGATGAAACATGTGCTAGTTTTACTCAACATGGGCCTAACGTTAAATAACTATCATGCTTGAAACAATTTTGAGCCCAAAATTAGAACCAATGTTAGAAAAAAAAAAAAACTGAGAAAACGTAATTATTGAGATAAGGATAGCAGAATACACTATAAATGGAAATCGTATAAACCAATAATATTTCACCTTTTATTTTGGTATATAATAATATTCCTAAGTATAGTCCTTTTGGTGATTATGAAATTTTATGTGTAGAATATTGTGGGTTGTGGCCTTGTCTACGCTGCCAGATTCTGAAAAGCACTTGCTGATGAAAATATTGTTCTTTAGAATTTTTCTTGGCTATTGTTCTTTCCTTGTACCACTCTCCACTCATCAATAGTTTTCCAGATTTTAACTTTGGAAGAAGGATTCTGTTGCAAGTTTCCATAAATGTGTCATTTTAAACCCTATTTCATCAACAACACTTGCGATTTTCCAAGTTTAAAATGTAACTTTTTTCTGATTACCATAAGTAAAGATCTTTCCATTTTATCTAGCTTTCCAAATTATAAGACATATGTGAGATAATTTGAAAAAAAAAAAGAGAGTAAAGAAATAGGCAAAGAAGGGTAATGATTTGACAGAAGGACAATGGTGAAGTGATGCCATTACTCATATTTGTTGGACATAAGCAATTGAGCAACTGGAATTAGGGTTTCCGTTGACAAAATAAAATACATTAAATACCATATGATATGATATTATACTATATACATTGGGTATTGACATTTTGATATGATGTCTTCAATTATTTACTCAATTCTCCTTTATACTTTATCTTTAATTTAATAACCCCTATTATGGGCCACAATCACACCCGTTGACTTTTTAAATTGACGCATCAAAGCATGCCACTGTTGACTTTGACCTGGTATACCACATGAAACATTCTCATCTTTATGTTTATGGAACTGAATTAAGTCAAATAATATATTAGGTGAGGTATTGTACTCTTTATTAAAAAAATATAATTCAATTAATATCTTATAAATGTTATAAACTTTAAAATGACATTAGCTAACTAAATGAGCAAAGTAAAATTCAACATACATCAGAATCGAATTTTAAGACACATCTGGAACAAACTAATAATGCGTTTGGTTTTCACATTTTCAACGTGATTTTTAAGAGTGAATGATTATAATCACATATCTCAACAAACATAAATTTTTTCATTATTGACTAGCTTCTGTACACTCTGTAAGTTTGACATACAAATGTTATCTTATGGACAAGCCTATTGAATTTTTAAGAAAATAAAAAAATATTTTTTAATAAGTTAAAATTAATTTATGCATAAAAGTTTGTTTAACACATCTTCACAAATTGACTTAAACTTATATATCCATTATTACTTTGCGCAAAAAAACATATAAAATAATTTGACTTATGAAACTTGATTATGATTAATATAAGTAGTTCTCACAAGGTCACATTGTTTGATTTGATGAGTTTTTGCATATAATGGATATAAATATATGAATCTTTGGCTAAAATATCTTTCTCACAGGGATACTTCTTTATTTTTCTTTTCATAAAACTTTTAATGAAGAAATATGTAAAAGAACATATATAGACTAAATTTGAAGAAAGGAAACATTGCTTAATTTATTTATTGTTCATTCTTAGTTTTTTCTTGAAATTTTTTACCTTTTTAAAACAAATCAGAACAAACCTTAGAAACCAGGTTTTTCCAAAATTACATATATTTTAATAATAAATAAACTGATAAATTTTTAATTTTACAATTACTTAATTTTAATTAATTAATTAATTTTAAACAACATTTATTTCTTCAATTTGGTATAACTTTTTTTTAAATAATTATATTTCTCACTCCATTTCATCTTTATTTCATTTTCCTTCTTTGCAGTGAAACATAAGATTAAGGTTATTTTTCCAGGAAGAACAAATACAATAAACTTTATTTATTATAATAAAATTTT